>OIMN01000185.1_pt1 | contig 11132 bp, 6 predicted proteins | sample 1584861 | NCBI WGS metagenome assembly OIMN01 (sample SAMN02674597, study PRJEB24791) | human gut metagenome, SKBSTL013 | isolation source: stool | host: Homo sapiens | place: USA | reverse complement strand
TCATATTCTCAGCCCTCAATCCACCAGCTCAAGCTGATCGCAGATGTTGTAGAACACATCCTGCATGTCATCTGCCTCATCGGCAATGGTGCCAAAGGCATAGAGATAGGTGTATTCGTCGGTGTCCACCGTGTAAACCATCCATTCCCGCTGATCCTCCCCCGAGCACGCTCCGCCGTGCCTGCCGTTGGCGAGGATCAGAAACCGCGGCACCGGCGATAGCTTCACCTGCGCGGCATCCAGCAGCTGCTGAACCATCCTTCTCACCAGGGAGGCAGACAGCATGGTGGTCTTGGTCACCGCGCCGATCACCGTGTTGACCTCCGCGCGGGAAAGCTCCGGCTGCACGGCCACATCCGCCACGCTGGGGCAGGCCGTCAGGATAAGCTCCCACAGCAGCGCATCGCTGCGGTCATCGCCTTTTTCTTCCAATTTTGCCCGCAGCATCGCGGGCGTCTGTAAAATCTGTAATCCCTGCTCGTTGACTACTTCTTTCAATATCTCTCTCATGCCTTACCCCTCAGACCAGATGGAATTTTTCCAGCTCCAGCTCGTAGCTTGTGCGGCTCTTATCGTTATCGTTCACGGCTGCATCCTCCAGAAGGCAGCGGACCCAGTTCTCCGTGTCATTCCACGGGGCATTTTCATCGATCTGTCCTGCACACAGCGCCGCAAAGAAATCTGAAAACAGCTGCCGCAGCTCCGGCTGCGCTCTCCACCATTGGGCCGTTATCTCCGCGCCGAATTGATGATGTCCCGTTCCATTGTGCCCTCCGGCGTCAAACAGAAACACCGGGCGACTCTGAAAATACTCCAGATATTGCTCCCGCATCAAGTGGCTGTACTCCTCCCCGATGAAAGGATGGGTATAGAACAGCAGATAAAAGGCAATTACCGCTGCCGAGAATATGTCGCGCACGCGCCCGTCCAGCACGATGCCATTTTTCTCCAGCTGCTGCTCCACCACCTGCGGCACAGACAGAAAGTCGCCGCGAAAGGCCGCGCCGATCTGCGAAACCCGAGAAATTGTTTCACCCGGAACCAGATACACCTGGTTTGTCCCATACTCCACGCGCACCTGATCCCTGCCAAAGCCGTTCAGCGTCAGGCCCTCACGGTGCAGCTGCCCGATCCTGCGGAACAGATGGACGGCAATGGTCCACCTGGGCGTGTCAGAGCTGGGCAAAAACCGGCGGACAGAGGGATACGCATCCATGCTGAAGGGATGCAGCACATATCCCTGCATTTCATCGCTCCGGACCAGATCGAACGGCCAGAAAAAGCCCTCCCGCAGGATTCGTCCCATCTGAATCTGCTCCAGCACGTCGGATACCCGCAGCAACTCCTCCTGCTTGACCCGGAACGGCACCAGCCACAGCGGTTTATTCTCGTTCCGGCATCGCACCTGAATATAGTGGTGCTCCGTCCCTGTTTGCAGAAAGTCCCCGCTATCGTCCAGCAGCAGCTGCTGTGCCTCCTCGGGGGTCGACATAATTTTGTAGGCGTTGGCGCCCACCAGGTAGCTGTTGACCCAGCGGCCGGCTTCCGGATACATCACGCTGTCGCTCATCTTCTCCTATTCCTTCCTCTTTTTCCCGAGTCGCCGTCGTAGTCGTCAAAAATAAAGCCCCGGTCCGACTTCTCCGTCCGCCCGCCTCTGTCGCTGCGGTCGAAAATAGAGAATATCCCCTTCTTTTCCGCGGCCGGCGGATCAGAGCTCAGTCTTTTCCCGTGGCCATTGTCGGGCCTGCGCGCCTTTCCCCACGCCTTCAGCGTCTTTTCCAGCTGCTCACTGAGCAGACTGTCGCCGCGGCCGGCGGCCTTGCGCAGGTCGCTGCGCACCTTCTCGTCCCGCAGTATGACGGAATGCTCCAGCTGGAGAGACTGGCTGCCGGAAACTCCCATTTTCAGCGCCGGAATCCCCTCAATTTTCTTAATCAGACTGCCGCAGTCATAAACGACCCGTCCGGCTTCCACCCGGCTGCAGGACAGAAGCATCAGATCCCATGCGAAAATTGCCTGGTTGGAGGCAGCTTTCAGCTTTGCCGCCAGCGGCAGCAGCTGATTGCAGATCTCCTCCCTGTCCCTGGCAGGCAGGTGTCCGTCCAGCACCAGCTCTGTCATCGGCTCAGTCCGGCTCGGATCCCGGTACAGCTGCCACACGGCATCCAGAAAGTGCAGCTTATTGCCATCCGCTCCGCTGTCCCGGGTCTGAAGCAGCGCCTGCACATTGCTGCTGGGCGCGCCGTCCAACACATAGTCCATCATTGTGCGATAGGTCATGCAGCTCCAGAAATAGGCCCGCTGCCGCCGCTGCAGCTCATGAGCGGCCTCCAGCGAGAATACGCCTCTGGGCAGCGCATCGACTGCGCGTCCCATCTGCGGCACCAGGTTTTTCAGCGGCATCCCCTGATAGACATCCCTGCGCAGGAGCTGCATCCAAAGAGCAACACACTCCTGTTCAAAATCGTCCATGGGGGACGCCCCCTGATAGCTCCGGCGCGCAGCCACAATGTCCTCATAGCATCTGCAATTCTGCAGATGCTTGTGAATCTGATATTTCTTCCACAGGATGCTGCCGCCGCTCTTCAGCGCAGCCGCAACGTCATCATACAGGGCCGGATACTCCCGCTCCAGCCCGGCCAGCAGCGCGCAGCGCTCCTCCACGGGAAGCTCCTGCCGCAGCCGCACCTGCACCATATAGCCCACGCAGGCATCCAGCAGTCTGCCGTTATAAACGCAGGAATTGCGGTCCAGGATCTCGCAGCTCTCTTTTCCCAGCACACCGCCGGACCGGCTCAACTCGTCCAGGATATTGGCCAGAACGTTCTGCTCCATCAGCGTCATCTGGCGGAGCCCCACATGCCGCAGAATGCTCTCTGCCAGCTGCCGGCACTGCCCTGCATCCAGGCAGGTGGTCAGCTCCACGCAATCCCCGGTCAGCATTTCATCGCCGGAGCGCAGCATCTCCGGGATCAGACTGCACGCCGTCTGCGGGTCAATGCTGCATGCCCGGTCCGAAAAGATGCCGCGCAGCAGGGCATGCACAAGCCCGGCATAGCGCACATCGAAGGTTTTCACCGTTTTCTGCAGCAGCTCCAGCTGCTCAGCGCTTCTGCTGTACTGCAAAAGACGGCAAACACAGTCGCAGAGCTCCCGCCCGCCTGCCGCATCCGCCTGCGCCTGTTTGACGCAGCGGTCCACAGACAGCTCCATAATCCGCTTGGGCAGCGCAGCGTTCTGCCTTTTCAGCATCCAGATCAGGAGCTTGTTCACCGTCTCCTGGTTTGCCGACGGAACCCTGCCGCAAAGCAGCAGATTCCCCACCACGCGGTCATACACGTCATTTTCCGGCCGGTTTCCATCGTTCATCTTCCGCATGTGATATGCGGTGGCGATCATCTCCAGTGACGCATACTCCAGCGGCACCAGCTCCCCCAAAATATACTGCATATCCAGCAGCATCTGGCGGCGCTCCTCCGGGGCGGCAGATGCCAGATACCGGAAAAGCTCCGCAACAAACGGGTCCTCCTCCAGCCGCCTGCCGCCATCGTCCAGATCAAAGGTACACAGCGGGATCCCCATGCCGCCTCCGCCGGCCTTGCTGGAAACACAGATGGCCGCCCGGGTATCCGCGGCGCTGCTGCACGTCAGTCTCCAGCGCAGACCGGGAAGCATGCCCATGGCCGCGCAATAGGCTACCTCCCGCACCATATCCTGGGTCTGGCTCAGGGGCAGCTGCGTAAGCAGGGCCAGGGACCCGCCGCCTGCCACCGCCTGATACACGTTATAGAGCAGCAGCGCATATCGCTCGTCCGTCAGGCCGTACTTCTCCCGCAGGACAGACAGCTCAAAGCCGCCACGCAGGACCGTCTCCTTGGGCGGCAGCTGGCTGCCGCTCTGCGCCGTCATCATGTCGCCGGTGTCGATCCCGTAAATAGCGGAGGGATCGGTCTCCATGCAGCGGGCATATTCATCCAACCCCATAAAGTATGCGTGGGTAAAGATCGAGGCCCGCCCCTTGATATCGCTGCGCATGGTAGATTTGGCAATCAGGAAATCCCGCCTGCCGCCGTTCTCCTCGCTGACAGCGTAGCTGAGGATAGACTGACCCATTCTCGGGCCGGATCCGTCCTTTTCAAACAAGGACGTCATGGTACTGTTGAAATAGCCGAGGTTGTTCTCATTATCCGCCGTCAGACCCTGGGATCTGGCGCAGACCATATATCCGGCTTCATCCGTCCGGAACCGACATGCCTGCTCCATTTTCATTGGAGATCCTCCCCGTTATAAAACCGCTCTTGTTTGCACCTTTGTTCGTTCATCCAGTCGTCAAGCCGTCCCTGATATTTCCTTGCAGACTCCAGCAGCGCCTTTTTCGGCTGAGGATCCGCCTGAAAATAGGGGCCGATCCTTCCCAGCCGCCAGAGGATCCATTTCAGCGGGTCCTCCACCCGGCGGGGATTCGGTGCGCCCTTGGGGAAGCCAACCAGATTGATCCCTTCCCAGATTTCCCACATATTCAGATAGATCCGTCCGCTGGCGCAGTCGGCATAAACCTCCGTCCATATGCCGGAGGCAATCTCCTTTGTGATATCCTCATTAATATCTATGTCAATAGAGGTCAGCTCCGGCTCCAGGGTTACCGGATCCACCGCCGGCATACGGGTTTTCGGGTCAAGCGAGGTAATCCGTTGAACAGGGCACGCATAATAAAAGTTCCGCTCTTCAGGTGAACGTTCATTCCAGCCCTTGATCCACGCGCGAAGCTCGTCATACTTCCTGCCGCAGATATCGTCCAGGATGTACCAGTTTTTGTATTTTACAAAGCGCCGTTCCACGCCGCAGGTGATGGCCGACACGCCGCAGAAGGTTTTTCTGACAAACTGGCCCAGCTGCGCCAGGATCATGGCCGCATTGTTGCTCAGATAGTCCTCCAGCTCGTGGCTGATAGCAAAATACTCCTCCCGGTTCAGGCCGCCGGACACAGCTGCCGTAGGCCGGAACATGGGACTCTGGTTTCCTTTGGGATACTGATTCCGGATTTCATCCGTTTTGGTGAGAACCACCGCCACTGGAACATCCGCCCAGGTGTTCTGGCTCATATTCAGGGCGACGCGGATCTGATTCACCACTCCGACCACCTTGTTGACACCGCTCACATCGGGATAGGCCGAAAAGCCGGGGACCTGATTGGGATCCACCAGGAACATCAGGCCGTCTGCCCGGGCAATAAAGCTGGCGATTCCCTCCTTGGCCCGGCTGTTCCGGCTGTCCTGGTCGCCCAGCTTGGCGTAATCATCGTTCCACTTGACGCAGTTCTCACCGGCAATATCATAAAAAACAATGGTAAATGCCTTGCTGCGGTCGTTCTGGTCAACCAGGTTCACCGCCAGAGGACGGCGCATGACGCTGTCATCCGTACTGCCGGGCAGCGGCATATTGGCCTCCACGTTTTCCTTGAAATCTGGCAGATTGTTTTCCGTGATATAGTATCCGGTATTCTGCATGGCCATGGCCAGCCGGGTCAGCAGCTGGTTCAGATAAACCGTTTTGCCGCAGGTGGTAATGCCCACAACACTGATAAAAATGGTGGGATATTTGCCATAATTCGGCAAGGGCAGGGGATTGTGGCAGTGGGGGCACAGCCGCGTCACCGGCGTGGCGCGATCGGAATACCGGTCATACACCCTGATGGCAAAGCCATCCTGATCCCGCACAAGGCCATCCGCGCCCACGCCGTTGGCGTCAGGGTCCAGCATCTCCCAAAACCGGTCGGCATCATTGGGGTCGATGTGCGGCATATTCCAGCGAGGGTCTGCACTGGAATAGCCGGCGGTTCCTCCGCGGCTCGTCCAGTATCGGTCCAACTTTTCGTCCGGATTTCTTTGGGAAAATTTCACAAACAGCCGTTTGTGTTCGTCCACATCGCCGCTGGTGAATTCCTCCCTGTCCAGTTCCTCCTGGGTGAAGCCGGTGTTGGCCCGAAACAAAACCTTGTCGCTTTCAAACTCCTCAAAACAATAGGGGCATTTAATTTTACCCATTCCGCATCCATCCTTTCTGCTATACGCCTTCCCGGAAGAAGCTATTTTCAAAGCCCGGTGCCGGCAGGACCCGGACCTCCTCGCCATCGGACACCCGAAGCGGTATCTTCCGGTTGAGCCAGCCGCCGGGCAGCGGAATGGGATCAGACTCCCCCACCCGATACATTAACGCCCCATCTGTATAGCTTCCGATAAACTGATCGCTCAGAGTCACCTGCAGCACAGTCTGAAGGCCATTGCGCTGCAGCGCGGCGGAATAGCGCAGCGGAATAAAGCATACGGCCTCACGCCCCGGTGTGTAATAAAGATGAACAATCCCGCCCGGAACCGCCATCATACTCCACACCTGGATGGTCTGGGGCGGATCCGCCTCAAATCCCCGGAACACAGGCATGGCATAGAAGGTCCCCTGCGTAACGCCGATGAGCCGATAGCCCCTTTTTCCCATGGATTGGCCATTATGCAGGCGCCGAAGCTCCTCCTCTGTCAGACCCAGCTTCTCCGGATCGGCCAGCGGAAGGTTTTTTCCCAGGCACAGGGTAAAGGCGTCCGCTCTGGGGCATTCCAGGCTTAATCCATACCGCCCTCTGCCCGGATCATAGTCCAACGCCAGATTGTTGATGCTGTACAGGTTCACATTCGGCCTTGTAATGGGCATCGACTCACTCCTCCTCCTTTGCTGCGGCAATTTCGTTGTAAAGAATATTTTCCGGATTCACCGGATAGACATAAAGCCTGTCCACATAGTCCTGCTGCGGGATCCGGAAGGCCGCGCCGGTATTGTTCACGTTCTGGACCTGGGTTGGCTGGCTCAGCATGCAGAACAGCTGTCTGCCGCTGGGGGGAACCGTGGCCATCAGCCGGCCCGCAGTCTGCATATTCAGATCGAACAGACTCTGGACTGCCACCCCATAGGCCGCACCGCCTCCGGCCATTCCCGCCCGGAATTGCAGCTCATCAAACAAGGAAAGCCGGAAATTATCATCCTTATCCGCGATCAACCGGAATCGCTTCACCAACTGATCCAAGAGGCTCTCCACTGTGCTGCACGGCGTCAGGCGCATCATGTCCCGATACTCCGGCTGATTTGCCAGATTGGCAATCTCCTGTGTATAGGCCCTTCTGATGGTCTCATCAACGTTCCCCTGGGATTGCCGCAGCCCGTTCCGGGTCTCCGTCAGTGTGTTTCCGAAGTCCCTCGCATTTCTGCATACATCCTTCATAGCTGCGCAAGGCTGCCCCGCCAGGAAGCCGTACACCTCTGGCAGAACCTGGCTGCATGCATAGCGATGCAGACGCTCTGCAAGCGTTCCCCTTCTCATGTTCATGGGCGCGTGCCAATCCGTGCGGGTCTCCAGATTGACGGCCTCCTGCTGCAATGTGGCGTTCATCGCGCCGTAAGAAACGCGGCTGCACAGAAGCTGCTTGAAATACTCCTGCACCCGTTCCGCATTTTCCTTCAGCTCCTGCACACACCGTCCATAATACTGGTTCACGCAGAGACCCCAGATATCCCCGACAGACGCCACCGCGTTTATCAGCTTGTCCCCGTCGATCGTATCCGACGGTCGGCCGCGGAGTCTTCCCAGGAGTCCACGGGTCGGCGCGTCGGACAGGCTCTGCTCCAGCGCCTCCATCTCCTTGGTGTACGGGAGATACTGCAAAAATGTGGGCAGATCCGGCAGCAGCTCCTTCTCGTCTATGTACTCCCGGAACAGGCTGTCGTAGTCCTGCTGCGCTCCGCAGAGGGTCTCCTGGATGTTGGACTGTCCCCCGGCCGCACCGGCCTGCTCCAGGCACTCCGTGAGGATCTGTTCCATCGCCGCGCAGGCGATTTCATCCGTCTCCTTGACCTTTCTGTCCGCGCTGAGGCTCCACACGGCGGAGGAACCGGCCCCCCAAATAGCTGCCTCCAGCCCCTGGCCCAACCGGTTGTCATCCTGCGAGTTGACGATCACCATCACGTTGGCAGCCGCCTGATATCCCTCGGGGCCGCTGCCGGAGACATTTCCGTTTGTCAGGTCACTCTGCACGATCAGATGCTTCCCGTTTCTTTCGGCCCAGTCAACAACCGCCCGCAGCCGGCCGATCCTCTCCCGGTCCGAATTGAATACCTGCCGCACAAACAGAAAATAATATTCCGCCACGGTGACAGCCTGGCCAAAATCAGGCTGATGCTGCACCGCCTGGAAAAGCTCCGGGAACCTGTCATCCATCACATCCCAGAAATAAGCCATTCTCAGTGTGCTGTTGCTTCCGAAGGCTCCCGGATTGCTGCGCATCGTGTAGAAGGCGTCTCCCACGCGGTTTTCAAACCCCGCCTCATCCATGCAGTCCTCGGTTTTCAGCCAGCACAGCTGGTCCGCCGCAGCGGACCAGCAATCCTGATAGCTCTGTCGGATGGTCTCCAGGCACTCCTCAGCGCCCGCCCCCAAAACAATGTTCAGGAGCGGGGCGCTGATCCGCCTTGCTGCGCCGGAATTGGCCGCGCGGTCGGAAATCATACGGCTGCATGCTTCGATTGCACTTGCGTAAGTCATGTTCTCTCCCTCATTTGCCGCGCGGCGTCCCGGCGGTTTATCCGTTGATGATGTTTCCTGCGGCGTCCAGCTGGATCGGATCCCAGTCGTCGCCGGCTTTGTTCAGCACCCACATACCCGCCGTCAGCGGCACCCAGGTGTTGTTCACCGCATCCCAGGCCATCTGCAGTGACCGGTCGGAATACACGGTATAAATCGTGCTGCCGCCGGGGCTTACCGTCCAGGTTCTGGCAGGAGCCTGCTGCGCGGAAGCAGCAGGAGCCGGATTCGAAGCGGCCTTGCCGGTTCTGGTCCATTGCTCATCCGTAAACACATCCTTATACCCCAGAATGCGGCTGACCAGCTCCTCATAGAACCGGCGAATCTCGGCCTTATCTTCGTCCGTCTCATTGGCCGTGTCGCGCACCAGCTGCTGCAGCGCCTTGGCATTCCACCGCTTCTCCAGGGCGGCCGCAATGAGGTGGTCGTTGGCGCCGCGGGTCTGCTTGCGCAGCTCAGCCTCCCTTTCATCCATCTCCTGCCGGGGCTCCTCATCGGGTTCCATGGCCCGATAGCTGCGGAACATCTCATACAGGGGATATTCCTTGCAGAAGCGGAAGGCCTCGGAATTCTCCACCAGAATCTTTTCCGTCTCCATGCCGCGTCTGTCGCGGTATTTATAGAACGCCCTACTAATGCGGTCATACTCGGGCTCACCGGTGGCGCTGAGGCATTCGATCATGCCATAAAACACCATGTTGGTGAAGGTGGTCATATCCGCCTCATATCGCTTGTGTTCTTCTTCAATCCGATCCAGCTGCTCAATGGCCCTGCGAATCTTTTCCTGCTTCCTAAGCTCACGGCGAACGATTTGCTGCAGCGCTGGATAGTGCATGAAGTAATCCTTGCGGACCCGTTCAACGACCTGCTTTCCATTATCTGCAAAGCCGTCATTCTTCAGCGTTATCCACCGGCTGCCGTTGGACTGGTCATACATGGTCTCCAGCATCTGCTGCATGCGCTGCTTCTCCCGCTGTAGCCGGGCGGCAGACAACTGCTGATTCTCCACAAAGTCCCCCATCCTGTAATCCGGCACAGTCACCGGCTTACTTTCGCGAATGAAGTACTCCTTGTTGTCCAGAGCCTTTTGGGTGGTGCTATTGGGGGCCTGAGCCGTGCCTTGGGCGGTGCTATTGGGGTCCTGATCCGTGCCGTTGTCATTCGTTATATCCTGAGAATAGATGATTTTCGCCTTCTCACCCTCGCCATACAGCGCCAGCAGCTTATCGGCGCCGTCCGTCAAGCTTGGATTGAAGGAGTAGGGCGCAGGAACCGGCAGGAAATTGCGCCAATCATGGAAGCCGGAATCGTCCTCGCCCCGGCCTGTATAGGCATACAGATGGGCGCCCACGCCATACTGCGTTTGCGTGTTGCTATCATAAACCTGCTTCATCTGAGACACGCCCTTATACGCATAGAAGGGAATGCCGCTGCAGAAGCGGAGGGCAAAAATGCGATTTTTCAGGCCGGTCTTGCGGATATAGAACTGAGTATGAGATGCCCCAAACTGCTGGGCCGCGCTGCAGACAGCCGAGGCATTTGCGGGTACAGACAGGCTGCTGCTTTCAAAGGTCGTGTTAATGTCATCCAGATTGAAGGTGGGATCGCACCAGAACATGGGCTTTGCATCGTTATAGACGCCGTCCAGAATGTCATTGCTGACAGCCTGGGCCAGCTGCGCGGAATTGTGCCCGGTTTCCGGATACTTCTCGTACAGGTAATCCTCCAGGGAGCGATTCGTCTGATCCCGGAAAAGATCCACCATGAATTCGCTGATATACAGGCCGATCTTCCCGTCATCCCGACTCTTCCACTGCTTCGGATCCTTCATCAGATGCTCCGTAAAGTTCCGCACCAGCTGTGTGGCGTTCAATTCGTCGATCGCCTCGTCCAATTTCGGTCTAATGTCCGACAGCTGCAAAATACGCTTGGTGTAACCGGAAGATGCACTGGCCGCAGAGGAATCCAGCCACTGCTCATCCTCCTCAAAGGTCTCCAGCAGATTGTCCAGCACCTCCGTCAGCAAGGCAAAGTACCCACTGTTCAGATTCTCCAGCTGCTCCCGGAATCTCCGCAGTGTGTTCTCCACGTCTGTGCATTCCTGCACATGGTTATAGGTCCTATAGTACTCTTTGACGCTGTCCACGTAGTCGTTATAGGCCCTCTTGTCGCCGATGCCTAAGAAACGGTTCGCGCAGAAATTAGTGCTGGCCTGGACAACCCGGTCCGCCGCACTGTCCAGATACGACTGTTCGTCCCGTTTCCGTCCCTGGATCTCCTGGATCGCGCCTTCTACAGCCGCTTTCAGGTCATCGCCGTTGCGGCTAAGCAGGAATGCCGCATAATAGGGGCCCAGTTCCGGATTCTTTGCAATATCACACAGCTTCCGGAAGGTTCTGCCAATCAGGGAGTCATTCGTTGCATCTTCGTCCAGGAGGCTCCTGGGCAGTTCTCCCTCCAGCGCGGCGCGGTTTCTCCCGCGCTGCCCCTCACAGCGGGTGCACCA
>OIMN01000180.1_pt1 | contig 11194 bp, 10 predicted proteins | sample 1584861 | NCBI WGS metagenome assembly OIMN01 (sample SAMN02674597, study PRJEB24791) | human gut metagenome, SKBSTL013 | isolation source: stool | host: Homo sapiens | place: USA | reverse complement strand
TACGGATCAAACGTTCGTGCTTGGTAGTGAGCAGACGCATGATAGGTGGCTGGATGACCGGTACCAACGCCATATACGAATAGGCTGATACCGCAATCGCCCCCATCAGGTTAGGCGCCAGTTTGGATGAAAGGAAGATGGCAGTCGGACCGTCCGCACCACCGATGATACCGATAGCACCGGCTTGCATCGGGTCGAAGCCCATGGCCAACGCAATCATGTATGCACCGAAGATACCAAACTGTGCGGCAGCACCAATCAACATCAGCTTGGGATTGGAAATCAATGCCGAGAAGTCGGTCATTGCACCGATACCGAGGAAGATGAGCGGCGGATACCATCCCGAAGTAACTCCTTGATACAGAATGTTGAGTACAGACCCTTCTTCATAGATACCGACTTTAAGTCCGGCTTCCATGTTGAAAGGAATATTACCGATTAAGATACCGAAACCGATAGGAATCAGCAGCATCGGCTCAAATTCCTTGGCTACTGCCAAGTATATAAATAACAAGCCGAAAAAGATCATGACGATATGGCCGAACGTAGCGTTGGCAAATCCCGTATAGGTCCAGAAATCGGCAAGGTTATTTCCAATAAAATTAATAAATTCTCCCATATTATTCAATAATTACGAGGTCAGTACCTTCGAGAACGGATTCTCCTTTGCTCACGTTGATAGCGGTAATTTTACCGTCTTTGTCAGCATTGATGTTGTTTTCCATCTTCATGGCTTCAAGGATAATGATGGTTTGTCCTTTCTTCACCGCATCGCCGACATTCACTTTAATGTCGAGGATAACACCCGGAAGCGGAGATTTAACGCCCGATTTTCCGGAGGAAGGAGCAGCCGGTTTAACAACTGTCGTGGTAGGAGCAGCCGGTGTTGTAGCTACAGGGCGGACTACAGGTTTTACAACGGCTTTAGGAGCCTTTTCCATTTCAACTTTGTAAGGAGTGCCATTTACTTCAACATGGGCGATATTGTCTTCTATATCTCCAATGGCTACCTTATATACATTACCATTGATTTTATATTTATATTCTTTCATCATTTTATCTTTTTATTGGTGACTTACTTTTTGTGGGGAGTTTCACGCAAGGTATAAATCTTGGAACTCCACGGTGAATAACTACGTTTTACACGGGTAATGGTAAGAACGGTTTCTTCCACGTCATGTACATCGCTTTGCATTTCATGCATGGCCATGGCGATAGCGGCGAATACTTCGCCCGGAGCTTCACCCAATTTCTTTTCTTTGGCTTCTTGCTTGTCGGTAATACCTTTTACCTTCATGGCATTGCGCTTGCTCAGGTTTACAGAAATCTTACCTACACATTTGAAGAGAATGAAAAGTAAAAGAAGACCGCAGAATACAACGCTCATAGCAGAGATGGCCATACCGATACCACTACCGTCATGTTCTTCGAATTTTTCCATCTTTGCATGACTGTTGATAGTCTTGTTATTGGTGCTCGGAGTCACATATTTGTCTGCGCTGGAACCTTTCACCTCCCATTCATTTGCTGCGTCGCTGACACGTGCGTATGATTGGTTTGCTTGCAATGTGCCTGCCGGAACAATAATCTGATCCAATAATTTTTTGCCTGAATCATACAATCCAATCCAATTGTCGGTTGCGGCATTCAGTGTGAAATTAGTGTGGAAAGTACCGCGGTTGGGTTCGCCGTCTGCCCAGAATAAAGCGTGCTGGCGAGGTTTGACCAAAGTCAATACATCACCTTTAGGGATAAAATAAGTAGCAGTATCTCCAGGCTGGCTGCTCACCTTCAGTAAACAACCGGCAAGGTCTGCGCTACCAAATGATCTGTTGAATATTTCAATCCATGCGCTGTGTACTCCGTAGTCATCCTGGAAATTGCTTTCATTTTCAATCAGCACTTCATTCAGTACCAGCTTGGTGTTCGATTTCTGTTCTCCACAAGAACATAACCCCACCATCAGCAGCAAAGAAAGGAATATTCCTATATTTAATTTCTTCATGTTCAATTCTCAATTTTTAATTTTTAATTAAAGAGGAATATTACCATGCTTCTTAGCCGGATTGGTTAATTTCTTAGTCTGCAACTGTTGCAATGCACGGATGATGCGGAAACGGGTATTACGCGGTTCAATCACATCATCAATGTAGCCATATTTGGCAGCATTGTAAGGATTGGCGAACAGCTTGGTGTATTCAGCTTCTTTTTCGGCTAGGAATGCGGCAGGATTTTCCTGTTCTTTGGCTTCGCGTGCGTATAATACTTCTACTGCACCTGCACCACCCATAACGGCGATTTCGGCAGTAGGCCATGCATAATTCATATCACCGCGAAGTTGTTTACAGCTCATTACAATGTGAGATCCGCCGTATGATTTACGCAGGGTAATTGTCACTTTGGGTACAGTCGCTTCGCCGTAAGCATACAGCAACTTGGCACCGTGGAGGATTACACCGTTGTATTCTTGTCCTGTACCCGGAAGGAATCCCGGAACATCTACCAATGAAACAAGAGGTATATTGAAAGCGTCGCAGAAACGTACAAAACGAGCACCTTTGCGTGACGCATTGCTGTCAAGCACACCCGCCAGGTATTTGGGCTGGTTGGCAACAATACCTACAGACTGGCCGTTGAAACGTGCGAAACCAATGATGATATTTTTAGCGTAGTGAGGTTGGACTTCCAAAAACTCACCATTATCTACGATGGCGCTGATCACCTCATACATATCGTATGGTTTGTTGGGGCTGTCGGGGATAATTTCGTTCAAAGAGTCTTCCAGACGGTCGATAGGATCGGTACAGTCTACATAGGGAGCTTCTTCCAGATTGTTCTGAGGAATATAGCTTAACAATTTGCGGATCATGGCTAACCCTTCTTCTTCCGTCTTGGCTGTAAAATGAGTAACACCGGATTTGGTTGAATGAACGCTTGCACCACCTAAGTTTTCCTGGCTTACATCTTCACCTGTAACAGTCTTTACCACTTTCGGTCCGGTAAGGAACATATATGATGTGCCTTCCATCATCAAGGTGAAGTCTGTCAGCGCAGGAGAGTAAACAGCTCCGCCTGCACAAGGACCGAAAATACCTGAGATCTGCGGAATAACACCTGAAGCAAGAATATTGCGTTGGAAAATTTCAGCATAACCGGCCAATGCATTGATACCTTCTTGAATACGTGCGCCACCCGAGTCATTCAAAGCAATTACCGGAGCACCATTTTTCAATGCCAGTTGCTGTACCTTTACAATCTTCTGCGCACCGGTAGCACTAAGTGTTCCACCATATACGGTAAAGTCGTAAGCATAAACATATACTAGACGTCCATCAATTTTACCATATCCACAAACGATACCGTCACCAGGAATATGTTTCTTCTCCATACCGAAATCAGTACAGTGATGAACCACAAACTTATCAATTTCATTGAACGTACCTTTATCGAGCAACATATCAATACGTTCGCGGGCAGTCATCTTGCCCTGTGCATGCTGCTTCTCTATCTTGTCCACACCGCCACCCAGCGATGCCTTTTTGTCCAGTTCCTCAAACCGGCTGTATATTTCTTCTCTTGTCATGGTTCTTTCAGTCTTCTTTTATGATATCCAATATTATCAACTCCTGATTGGCATTGACGGCATCGCCCTCCTGCACCAGAATATCCTTTACGACACAATCCGAACTTACTTTGTAGTTGCTCTGCATCTTCATGGCTTCCAGCACTACCACGATGTCTCCCGCACTAAGGCGGTCTCCCTTTTGAACGGGGATTTTAACGACCTTACCCGGCATGGGTGCAATAATCCGATCGTCTTGTTTCTCTTCTCCACCCTTCTTCATGCGCAAGTACTTGGTCTGCGTATCCACAATATCTACGTGATAAGAGCGATAAAACATATTCACGTCATAACTCTTACCACCTTCACCGCGAATCAACTCGGCATTAAACGAATTGCCATCGTGAAGAATGGAGCAACTTCCGTTCTCAGCCATCACAATATCCACATCGTATGGTTTTCCATCGATAAGGAACTGTACCTTATTACCCTCTTTGCTCACCAAAGTTACATCGGCGATGCGGTCTCCTATATGTATTTCCATATTTCTTTTCCGTTTGTTTAGATGCGTAATACTCCCTTCTGCAAACCGAACTCACGCCAACGGCTAATGGGACGACCGTCGGGCAACTGTGAACTCTTGTTTTCTTCCAGATTCATCAGATAATCGATGTAAGAGGCAATCATGGCAATATTCTCGATTTCTTCGTTGTTGCCATTACTACGCAACAGCATACGGGAATTCTTCTCGATAAACAACGTATTATATTCGCCTTTTACAAAGTCGGGCGTATGCATGATACGTTTCAAATAACTGAGATTAGTCTTCAGTCCGGTAATTTTATATTCATAAAGCACTCGGCGCATACGCTCGATGGCATATTGACGGGTGGTGGCCCACACAATCAACTTACCGATCATGGGATCGTAATAAATAGGTATCTCATACCCTTCGTACACATAGCTGTCTATACGGACACCGATACCGTTTGGTTCAGTAAGCTGCTTGATAATACCCGGCGAAGGCATGAAATTGTTTTCCGTGTCCTCGGCACAGATACGGCATTCGATGGCGTGGCCGCGCTGAAACAGCTCTTCCTGTCTGAGATGCAACACCTCATCATTGGCAATACGGATTTGTTCCTTTACCAAGTCCACACCAACTACCTCCTCCGTAATAGGATGTTCCACCTGAAGGCGAGTATTCATTTCAAGGAAATAGAAGTTACGGTTCTTGTCCACCAGAAACTCAATGGTTCCTGCACCCGAATAGTTCACTGCCTTGGCTGCGGCAACTGCCTTTTCTCCCATCTCCTTACGAAGTTCGGGAGTAAGAAACGGTGAAGGACTTTCTTCCACTATTTTCTGGTTACGACGCTGAACAGAACATTCGCGGTCGAACAGATGAACTACATTGCCATGATTATCACCCAGAATTTGAAATTCGATATGGTGAGGTTCTTCCACAAACTTCTCCAGATAAACAGTATCATCTCCAAAAGACGACATGGATTCCGAACGGGCAGTATTATAAGCTTCCACTACCTCATTTTCATTATGAATAAGACGCATACCCTTTCCGCCACCGCCCATTGAAGCCTTCAACATCACAGGATAACCAATCTCATTGCAAATGCGGACTGCTTCCTCAGCACTCTGTAACGGCTGTTCCGTTCCGGGAACGACTGGTACACCGGCTGCAATCATACGTTTACGGGCAGCAATCTTATCGCCCATCGCCTCCATTGTCTCGGCAGCCGGACCGATAAAAATAATACCTTCTTCCTTACAACGGCGGGCAAAGTCTGCATTCTCGGATAAGAAGCCATAGCCGGGATGAATGGCATCGGCATGATGCTGCTTGGCAGCTTTGATAATATTATCTATATTCAGATAACTATCCTTGGAAGCGGCAGGGCCTATCAGACAGGCTTCATCTGCATACATTACGTGCCGCGCTGTGCGGTCGGCTTCCGAAAAAACAGCCACAGTGCGAATGCCCATTTCCTTACAGGAACGCATTACACGTACGGCTATCTCGCCACGATTGGCGATTAGAACCTTTTGTATCATAATCCTTCTTTTTACCTAAAACGGTCGCAAAGTTAGCTTTTTTTTGCACAAAAACTAAAAAAGTGTGCTTAAATATTGCGCCAATACACGCGCATGATTCTGCTCCTGATTCTTCGAAGCATAAAGGAGTGTAACCTTTTCATAAGGTTTTATCCTATCAATGAACGTTTTAACAGCATGTGAGCGTTCCAGTTCCTTTTGGTACATATCAGCAAAGGCTCCCCATCTTTTTTCGACATCAGCATGAAACCATTTACGCAAATCATTGGAAGGAGTCAGTTCTTTTGCCCAATAATCGTATTTCAGATACTCCCGTTTCATGCCTCTGGGCCAAAGACGGTCGACCAATACCCGATAACCGTCATTGGACGAAGGAGTCTCATATACCCTTTTAATATTAATTTGAGTCATAGTCAGTTTTTTTAGGTTTAATGGCTATAACCCTTTTTGGATAGAAATGTTCACTGATTATAAGATAAGTTCATAATCGCTGACATCAAGCCAACGCCCGAACTTCAGTCCAACCTCCTTAAAATGAGATACTTTTTGAAATCCCAGCTTAGTATGTAAAGAAGTACTGCCTTCATTCGGTTCCGTCAGACAAGCTATCAGTGCATGGTAACCCTCCCTCCGGCATTCTTCTATCAAACGCATCATGAGTTGGGTTCCCATACCTTTCCCCACACAATCGGGAAGAAGGTAAACAGTTGTCTCCAGCGTATGTCCGTAGGCCACACGCTGTTTCCAGGGATGAGCATAGCAATACCCCACAACTTTTCCGTCTGATTCACAAACAAAATAAGGATAATGAGCCGAAATCCCGGCTATCCGACCACGCATATCCTCTTCGCGCACAGGCTCAATATCAAATGTAACCACACTATGTATTACATACTCATTATAAATAGCCGCAATCGCTTTAGCATCTTGTAATTCTACCCTTCTAATCATAACGGTATTTATTTAAAAACACAGGCAAGATATAAAAAAAAAGCTATCTTTGCAAACAGAAAACAATATTAAGAATGAAGATTCTCTGGATAGACCTCAACTGTTCGTATGCTCACTCTTCACTGGCACTCCCTGCCTTGCATGCACAAATGGCTTCGGACACCTCTGTGGAATGGGATATAGTATCCGCTACCATCAATGAAAATGTAGGGATGATTGTCGATGAAATCTATCGCCGCCGGCCCGACATACTTGCAGCCACCGCCTGGCTGTTCAATCACGAACAACTGATGCATATCACTTCCCGCGTAAAGGCATTACTGCCGGATGTCTGTCTCATTTTGGGCGGTCCCGAGTTTTTGGGGGATAATGAAGAGTTTCTGCGTAAGAATCCTTTTGTCGACTGTGTATTCAGAGGAGAGGGAGAAGAAGCGTTTCCGCAATGGCTGGCATGCCGGAAACAGCCTGAGAAGTGGAACACCATTCCGGGGCTCTGCTATCTGACCGCCGAAAAAGAATATAAAGACAACGGTTTAGCCCGCGTACTGAACTTTTCCGGCCTCGTTCCTCCCGAAGAAAGCCGTTTCTTTAATTGGAGCAAACCTTTTGTCCAGTTGGAGACCACACGCGGTTGCTTCAATACTTGCGCCTTTTGCGTAAGCGGAGGAGAAAAACCGGTGCGCACACTGTCCATCGAAAGCATACGCCACAGACTGCAAATCATTCACAGCCACGGCATCAAGAATGTACGTGTGCTCGACCGCACTTTCAACTATAATCCGCGCCGCGCCAAAGAACTTCTCCGACTTTTTCTGGAGTTCTCACCCGACATCTGCTTCCATCTGGAAATTCATCCCGCCCTGTTGTCTGAAGAGCTAAAAAAAGAATTGCGACAATTACCGGCAGGACTCCTTCATCTGGAAGCCGGTATTCAAAGTCTGCGTGAACCCGTTTTAGAGAAAAGCCGAAGAATAGGCAAACTCTCCGATGCATTGGAAGGATTGAAATTCCTGTGCTCACTATCCAATATGGAAACCCATGCCGACCTGATTGCCGGACTCCCGCTTTATCGCTTGGATGAAATATTTGAAGACATATATACCCTTGCGGGGTACCGCGCCGGAGAAATCCAATTGGAATCTCTTAAGCTATTGCCCGGAACAGAGATGCGCCACCGGGCAGACGAATTAGGTATCCGCTACTCTCCCCTTCCGCCTTATGAAGTATTGCAAACCGGAGAAATCAGTGTAGGCGAACTGCAAACAGCACGCAGACTGTCCCGCTTGCTCGATGCCTTCTATAATACTCCCGCGTGGCAGGAACTGACACGGGAACTCATACTGAACGACAGGCGTTTTCTATATAGATTTCTGGCTTATCTGACAGAAGCCAATCTCATTGACCAACCCATGAGTCTGGAGAGACGCGGATTAGTTCTATATGAATATTGCAAACAATATTATCCCGACTATCGGACACAAGCCTCCATAGCATGGATAGAAGCAGGCATGTCACTCAAGAAACTTCCGGCAGAACACGTGAAAACCAAGCGGCAAATTCCACCCGAACATTGGGAAGTGATCTATGGCAACTATAAACCCGAACTACGCCTCTGCTTCCTGCCTGTAAGCACCGACACGGAACATGGTTATTGGTTCGGTTTCGAATCGGAGATACAAAAAATAGCACCGGTCTTCAAAGCGCGGACCTAAAGCAGGCTACACCTTATTATATATAGACATAAAACCGACTTATTTATGACTCAAATCATCGAAATACTGGAATACAAGCCGGAATATCTGGAAGCCACCCGGAAATTCCTGACTCAACTGACTACCCGACCCATACAACTTACAGAAGAAGCCTTCAGGCATACACTCGCGTCAGCGAACAGCCATCTCTTCTTCCTGCTGGATGACAAAGCGGTGGCAGGAATGCTGACCGTCGGAATCTATCATTCCCCCACCGGCGGAAAAGCATGGATAGAAGATGTGGTGATAGACGAAGCTTATCGCGGAAAAGGACTCAGTAAGATGTTGGTGCGCCACGCCATCGATTTCGTGAAATCGCAAGGCATCCCCGCGCTGATGCTGACCTCCAACCCTAAACGGACAGCCGCCAACAAGCTGTATCAGACAATGGGATTTGAACAGAAAGAGACCAATGTATACAGAATGAATTGCTAATCTTAACACGATATAAACCCAGAAAGCATGAGAATCAGAAAAACAACCCTCAATGACCTGGAGCCGGTAATGGCCATGTATGACTATGCACGCAAGTTTATGCAAGAGCACGGCAATCCCAACCAATGGATAAACGGCTATCCCTCTGAGGAATACATCCGCCGCGAAATAGCCGACGGACACAGCTACATATGCGAGAATGAGCAGGGAGAGACGGTAGGAACCTTCTGTTTCATTGTCGGAGAAGACCCTACCTATACGGTTATCGATAATGGCAAATGGCTGAATGATGCCCCATACGGTGTGATTCACCGCATGGCCTCCAACGGGAAAGAGAAAGGAATTGCAGACCAATGCATCCGATGGTGCTTTGAGCAGCATCACAACATACGCGTAGACACACATCATGACAACTATGTAATGCAAAACATCTTGAAGAAAAACGGTTTCGAGGAATGCGGAATTATCTATACACACAACGGCAGTCCACGTATCGCATACCAAAAAAACGTATAAAAAAACAATAAAACACACATTTAATACTATGAAAACATTTTATATTATATACTTGCTACTTGCCTGCCAAAGTATCATCACCGGTCTTTCAGCACAAACAGTCAGTGGGAAATTAGTAGATGAAAAAAACGAACCGATGCCATACGCCAATGTAGTACTGCTATCACTCCCCGACTCTGCCTTTGTCAGCGGAACAATAAGCGGAGACGACGGAACATTCAGCCTGAGTGCAACAGCACAACCTCAGATAGTACGCATTTCCTCTATCGGATACACCACCATATACAGACCGGTGAATCCTGCCGACATGGGGATTGTCCGACTGACAGCAGACACACACCAACTGGGTGAAGTAACCGTAAAAGCCGACTTACCCAAAATGCGTCTGAAAGGCGATGCGATGGTGACTACAGTTGCGGGCAGCGTATTGGAAAAGTCCGGTACAGGCAACGACCTGCTCGACAAGATACCGGGTATCTCGGCTGAAGAAGGAGCAGTGAATGTATTCGGAAGAGGAACAGCGGAAGTCTACATCAACGGAAGAAAAGTGAGAAGCAGCTCGGAGCTGGAACAACTCTCTTCGGACAACGTAAAGAGCGTGGAAGTGGTACGCAACCCGGGAGCACGCTACGACGCTTCCGTAAAAGCCGTTGTCCGTATCCTCACCAAAAAGGCACAAGGCGAAGGATTCGGTTTCGACAACCGGCTCGTGACTCGCAACCGCCGCACGTATGGCTGGACCATCTATGACCAGTTCAACTTCAACTACCGGAAAAACGGTTTCGACCTTTCCGGCACTTTATTCGGCGGCAAATTGCGAGGCGGGAACAACCAACAGATTGTCATTGACACCTATTTGGACAAGTTATGGCAACAAAAGATGGATGCCACATACGCCAAGACAAAACGCAGCAACATAGAAGGCACGCTCGCCATGAGCTATCAGTTCAATGAAAAACATTCGATGGGAATACGCTACAACATAGACCGTTACATGTCTACCCATGAAGACTGGCGGTATCTCACACAAGTGTTGTGCGACAACCAACCTTACGAGAACAGCTCCAGCCAAATGATTATCCACAACCCTTCCACCACTCACAACCTGAACTATTACTACAACGGACAGGCAGGCAACTGGAATATCGACTTCAACGCCGACGGCCTATGGAGCCCTACCAAAGAGATACAAAACACAACGGAAATCATTAACGAACACAATGAAAACCATATCAATACCCTGAACGAAAACAACAACACGCTTTATGCTGCCAAGTTGGTACTCTCACATCCTCTGTGGCAAGGGAACTTATCGTTCGGAGGTGAATACTCTCATACCAAGCGCACCAACCTTTATCTCAATCCGGAAGGTATCCTTGCCAATGACGACAGCGAGATAAAGGAAGGAGCCGCCTCCATGTTTGCAGACTACACCCGTTCCTTCGGCAACGTAAGCATACAGGCAGGCATCCGATACGAACACGTAGGCTTCGACTATTACGAGAAAGGCAAACACATAGATGTACAAAGCCGTAAGTTCGATAACATTTTCCCTTCGCTGAACATCAACTTCCCCATCGGAAAGACACAAGTGCAGCTCAGTTATGCAGGAGACATCACCCGCCCTTCTTATGACAACCTGCGGAATAGTACTTATTATGCCAACCGCTATACTTATCAGACAGGAAACCCTTTCCTGACTCCGACCATGACGCAAAACATATTACTGGCTGCCTCTTACCAATGGCTGAATGTCTCCGTGGGATACAGCCGCGTGAAAGACGACATGATACAGATATCAGAAAACTATTCGGAAGAGAATCCCACCATCTCGTTGATGAAAGTGGTAAACACCGAATCCTACGACCGCATGACGGCATCACTGACAGTGGCGCCCACCATCGGG
>OIMN01000163.1_pt1 | contig 11761 bp, 10 predicted proteins | sample 1584861 | NCBI WGS metagenome assembly OIMN01 (sample SAMN02674597, study PRJEB24791) | human gut metagenome, SKBSTL013 | isolation source: stool | host: Homo sapiens | place: USA | reverse complement strand
ATAACCTGACCAAACCAAAAGGTTCTTTAGGCGTACTGGAAGAGCTGGCATTACAAATCGGCCTCATCCAACAAACCCTCTCTCCGACTCTCCGCCATCCCCACAACATCCTGTTTGCTGCCGATCACGGCATCGTGGAAGAAGGTGTCAGCAAATCGCCTAAAGAAATCACCTGGCAACAATTGAGCAACTTCCTCCACGGTGGTGCCGGAGTTAACTTTCTCTGCCGCCAACACGGATTCAAGCTCGTACTGGTAGATGCCGGAGTTGACTATGACCTTCCTTACGAGAAGGGAATTATCAATTGTAGCGTAGGTCGCGGTACCCGAAGCTTTCTCCATGCCCCGGCCATGAGTCATGAAGAGATGGAGTTATGTCTGGAACGCGGTGCACAAATGGTGGATAAGGCATACGCCGACGGTTGCAACGTAATCAGTTTTGGAGAAATGGGAATAGGCAATACTTCCCCCTCCTCTGTCTGGATGCATTTATTTACAGGCATTTCTCTGGAACAATGCGTAGGAGCCGGCAGCGGACTGGATTCGGAAGGCATCCGTCATAAATACAATATATTGAAACAAGCAGTCGACAACTATCAAGGCGACGGCTCGGCAAGAGACAAGATTGCCTGGTTTGGAGGCTACGAAATGGTAATGGCTATCGGCGGTATGTTGCGGGCTGCCGAACTGAAGATGCTGATATTGGTCGATGGCTTTATCATGACCAACTGCATCCTTGCTGCTTCCCGGCTCCACCCGGAGGTATTGCCATACGCCATCTTCGGACATCAGGGAGACGAGGCAGGACACAAACTGGTACTTGAAGCCCTGCATGCACGCCCCTTATTAAATCTGGGACTCCGGCTGGGTGAAGGAACCGGTGCTGTCTGTGCCTATCCCATCATAGTCTCTGCCGTGACCATGATGAATGAGATGGACAACTTTGCCCATGCAGCCATCACAAAATACTTTTAACCATGAAACTCCTTGCCGCACTCATATTCTTCACCCGGTTGCCATTCTGGAGAATAACCGAAGTTCCCGCCGCTTATTTTAAGCGTGTGGTCGATTATTGGCCTTTTGTCGGTTGGCTCACCGGAGGAATAATGGCAGGCACGCTATGGCTCTCCGCCCAATTCCTTCCTATGTCTACAGCCGTCATCCTTGCTTTACTGGCACGCCTGCTTGTCACGGGTGCACTGCACGAAGACGGTTTGGCAGACTTTTGCGACGGATTTGGAGGCGGCACTTCGCGCGAGAAAATCCTTTCCATCATGAAAGATTCCCATATAGGAACATACGGTGTATTGGGACTTCTGTTCTACTTCGGACTCCTATGGAACCTGCTTTCCACCCTATCGCTTTCCTTGGCATGCATGGCCGTAGCGAGCGGAGACGCATGGAGTAAGTTCTGTTCCGCACAGATAATCAACATCTTGCCGTATGCACGCAAAGAAGAAGAATCAAAAGCAAAAGTCATTTATGACCGGATGAGCATTTCGACATGGCTACCGGCATTCATAGCCGGCGGACTCCCGATGTGGCTTTTCCTGAACAGGTCTTATTGGTGGGCAGCCCTTGCACCCGTTGCCGTCTTTTTCCTTTTATGGCAATTGCTGCGCAAGCGTTTGCAAGGATACACAGGCGACTGTTGCGGAGCCGCTTTCCTGCTGTGTGAACTATCTTTCTATTTAATAATAAACCTAATTTATACCAACTTATGGTAGTATACCTCATTCGCCACACTTCCGTAGATGTCCCTCAGGGAGTGTGCTACGGACAGACAGATGTCCCTTTGAATCCGACCTTTGAAGAAGAAGCCGCACAGACTTCCGCCCGGCTCAAAGGCCTTCAGTTTGATAAAGTATATATGAGTCCCTTAACCCGCTGTGTACGTCTGGCCACCTTCTGCGGTTACCCGGATGGCGAACGAGATGACCGTATCAAGGAAATCAACTTTGGTGACTGGGAAATGCAACGCTTTGATGAAATAACCGATGCCAACCTCCAGAAATGGTATGCCGACTATCGGAATGTGAGGGCTACAAACGGAGAGTCGTTTCAGGACCAATACCAACGTGTAGCCGACTTCCTGAATGAGCTTCGCCAAAAGCCATACAAACAGGTAGCCATATTCGCCCATGGAGGCGTATTGATCAATGCCCAAATTTATGCCGGAACAGTGAAACCCGAAGAGGCTTTCGACGCACTGACTCCATACGGAGGAATAGTTAAGATTGAGATATAAATTTCCCTGCGTTTCATTGCTTATAACGGAAGAAAAGGGTATGCTTCCATCAGACAGAGAATAACCCATATCACCATTATTCCCTCGGCAAACCGGTTTACCCGGACAGCAATACGCATATCTGACGAGTAAACCGGCCGATTATTATTGCCTATAAACGGTTTGTAAACCATCTCACCGAAATAATGATGAGGCCCCCCGAAACGGCAATTCAATATCCCCGCCAAAGCCGCTTCGGGATAACCGGAATTAGGACTTGCATGCTGATTACCATATCTTCCCACAAACTTCAATAAAGAAAGACGACCGGTAGAAAGTATCATCAGAACAGCTGTCAAACGAGCCGGAATATAATTGGCAATATCATCGATACGGGCTGCCCACCGACCGAACTGCAAATATCTTTCGTTCTTATATCCCACCATAGAATCCAACGTGTTTATCATTTTATATGCCAACATACCGGGAACTCCCAATAACAAATACCAAAACAAAGGAGCAATTACCCCATCGCTCAGATTCTCTGCCAAAGTCTCTAAAGCCGCCAGCCTCACCTCCTGATCTGTCAGTCCGGAAGTATCCCGTCCCACAATGCGGGATACCTGTCTTCTACCCTCCTCCAAAGAATGGTCGGCAGCCATAAAAACCATACGTACCTCATTGATAAGCGTAGTCCCTGCCAAACAATAAAAGATAAGAACGGCCGAAACCGCCACGCCTATCCAAAGATTCATAGCATATAATCCGTGTATCAATAACGCAGAAGCTCCATAAATGAATACAATAAGCACAACAGCCGTACATGCTCCTTTCTTCACCCGGTGTTTCCCTTTGTTCCATCGTTTTTCGCAAAAAGAAATAAGTTTGCCAAAACCTACTATGGGATGAGGAAGCCAGGAAGGGTCACCTATCAACTTATCCAATAACCACCCTGCCAACAATGGTAGGATTAATACAAATATGTCCATTTCTTTATAGATTCTATCAATTCATTATTCTCTTCCGGAGTTTGTGTAGCAATGCGAAAAAAATGCCCGTTCAGCCCTTCAAAATTGGATGCATCACGGATAAGGATACCACACTCTCCTGCCAAGTACTCCTTCAAAGCTGCGGCCCGCCCCATTCGTAACTGAACCAACATATAGTGTGTATCCGAAGCCCATACCTCCATTCCTCCTATTGCAAGCAGTGCTTCAGCCAATCTGTCTTTTTCCTTTAGTAACAATGATATATCTACATGATATTCTCCGGCATGCCGAAGCAAATAATGTCCTGCTTCAATGGCAAGCTGATTGACAGACCAAGGCATACGCTGCAAACGGATTTCACGCAATAAGATTTGATTTGCAGTCATAAAACCCAAACGGAGTCCGGGGACAGCAAAGCGCTTGGTCATGGAATGGAGCAGAATCACATTAGGATATCCGGCAGCTTCCCTGGCCGACAGCAGCGGTTTTAATGTAAAGAATTCATAAGATTGGTCTATTACAAAACAGCACTCCGTATGTTTTTCTATAAATGCTTTCAAAACGTCTTTATCCAATACACTTCCTGTAGGATTATTAGGATTGCATATCCATATCAGGTTTGTTCCCGACGGTATCATATCCAATGCGTAAATAACCTGTATCTTGTGGTGGTGAAGACGGCAAGCATCGGCATATTCACTGAAAGTAGGCATCAGGATGGCAGAATTTTTCCCCCTGAAGGTTTGGGCTATCAAATAAATGGCTTCCGTAGCGCCATTAGTCACACAAACCTCCTTCCCGTCCGACAGATGAAGCGAATGTGCCAATGCCTGTTCTAAAGAATAAGGCTCCGGTTCGGGATAACTTCGAATACTTTCCATCCGATGATAAAGATGCTCACGCAAGCCATTATGATTTACATGATTATATACATTTGAGCTAAAGTTTATCCTTATCTTTTGCCCATATTTATAGGCATCATCTCCGTGTCCATCAATCATTTTTACACATTATTTGGTATAACAACGGCAGATTTAAGTGTTTGCGCACGTGTGCCGCCAACTTATCATATTGTTCTTCTTTATAGGCTTCATAATCCGGACTCTGCCGATGCAGCTTGTCAGCATAAGGCTCCAGCAGAAAATCGATGAAAACCTGATTATCAAGGATACCATGAATATAGCTTCCCATACATTTCCTATCGACAAAATAGCCATCCGCTTTTCCGTCTTCCAATTTATTCAATGGAGAAACAGGCGAACCGGGTACAAGCTCAGTCTCTCCCATGTGAATTTCGTATCCCCGGCAAACTGTTTCATTATCCCGGAAATGGAAAGCCACCCGGCGAGTTACCTTCTCACCTTGCATGGTAGTTATCATGGGAAGCAATCCCAAACCCGGCAGTTGACGGATATCTCCCTCTACTCCATCGGGATCGCGGACTTCCATTCCCATCATCTGGTATCCGCCACAAATCCCCATGACCGAAGCCCCTTTGCGATGTGCACGCAAGATAGCTTGCGCCACACCATTACGGCGAAGTTCATATAAATCATCTAATGTACTTTTACTTCCCGGAAGTAATATGATATCCGCTTTTGCCAGTTCTTCCGTATTATTCGTATAGTAAAGATGCACACGCTCATCGCGTTCAAGCATATTGAAATCCGTGAAATTAGACAGATGACGAAGCAATACCACCGCCACATTCACCTTTCCTTCTATCGCCTGCATACGTTTATAATCCAGCACAACCGAATCTTCCTCCTCGATATGAATATCCTTATAATAAGGAACCACTCCCAAGACAGGAATACCACACAACTCTTCCATCATTTTTATACCCGGTTCGAAGAGGCGTATGTCTCCCCTGAACTTATTGACAATGATGCCTTTTATACGTTTACGATCTTCAGGCGTTTGCAGCATGACCGAACCATAGACGCTGGCAAACACCCCTCCACGATCAATATCCGCCACCAATAACACATCGGCACCGGCATAACAAGCCATCGGCATATTGACCAAATCCGTATCTCGCAGATTTATTTCCGAAATGCTGCCGGCTCCTTCCATAACAATGGGGTTATAACGGGCAGCCAAACGATCGAAAGCAGCATTGACTTCTTTTCTCAGCTCCTCGCGTCCCTCCTTGCGGAAGTATTCGTACGCATCACGGTTACCAATCGGTCTGCCGTTTAATACCACCTGAGCGGTGTGGTCCGAACTGGGTTTCAGCAAGAGCGGATTCATGTCTGTGTGACAGGGCACTCCGGCTGCCTCGGCTTGCACCGCCTGTGCCCGTCCTATCTCCAGCCCCTCGGGAGTGGCGTAGGAATTCAATGCCATATTCTGTGCCTTAAAGGGAGCCGGACGGTAACCATCTTGCTTGAATATGCGGCACAAAGCGGCTGTAATGATGCTTTTTCCCACATCACTGCCTGTCCCTGCCAGCATGATAGGGTGTAAGTTCTTATTCATTCTTCCCAAAGCTTTAATATGTCGGCTTCTCCCCAATACAAATGGGTATATCCGGCTATCACATTCTTATATCTGTACAAAGGAGTATTTACCTCCATTCCTCTGACGGTAAACTGTTTTGCCACCGAAGGAAGTGCGTCGGGCTCTATGATGTTGGAGTAATGGAACTCATGCCCCTTCAGTTCCAGTCCGTTATACTCTAACCGACGATACCCCAAATGCAACCTAGCCCCCACCATTGTACAGTCCAATGGCAAGACGCCCGCCATAGCATAGGCCGTTCCCCCCTGACGCGCCGTAAGTGAGCGGGTCAGGAACATCATTCCGCCACATTCCGCCAATACCTTCCCTCCTTCCTCGGCAAAAGTCTTTATCGCTTCCATCAGTTTCTTCCGACGGTGTAACTGGCGGGCAAAAAGTTCGGGATATCCCCCGGGAAGATACAATAAATCTGCTTCCGGCAAATCACTGCCATACACAGGACTGAAATAAGTAATATGTCCCAGCTCCGCCAGCCGAGCGATATTCTCACGATAAATAAAATTGAATGCCGGGTCGCGTGCCACTGCTATTTTCAGTTTTTTTGTACGGGGAGTGAAACTCTCCACCCCGACTTCGGAACTGTATGGCAATATATACCGACATGGGAAACCACGATGACAAATATTTAAAAGTTTATCAATATCCACATACTTTTCTACCAATGCTGCCGCCTGCTCTATCAGTACGTCCATTGCGCGTTTGGCAGTCAGTGTAAGTCCCAAATGACGCGATGGAATCTTAAGCCCATCTGTAAAAGGGAGATAACCCAGACACTCTACACCGGCATCGGCACACGCATCTTTCAGATAATTATAGTGAGGTAATGAAGATACCTGATTGAACACTACTCCGGCAATCTTCACATTCGGATGAAAATGCTTGAACCCATAAATCAGAGGAGCTACGGAATAGGCAGCAGAGCGTGCACTGACAACCAATATCACCGGAATGCCCAGCAGTTGCGATATCTCTGCACTGCTTCCTTCCATTCGGCTGTAACCGTCAAACAGTCCCATTACCCCTTCGGCAACACATACATCGGCTCCCTCTCCATACTTATTATAAATATGCTGTACATGCGTCCTCGATGCCATCCAAGTGTCCAAATTCACCGACTCACGGTCGGCTGCCAATGTGTGAAACTGAGTATCAATATAATCAGGGCCACACTTAAAAGGCTGCACCCGCATGCCTCGTTTCTTCAACGCACGCAGCAGTCCCATCGTGAAAGTCGTTTTTCCGCTTCCCGAAGTAGCGGCCCCTATAAGCAATTGTGGCTTCATCTTTTCAATCTATATTTCAAATCGGGTGCAAATATAAAATAAATATCTAACTTTGTGTCCGATTTTAGCAACACAATCCCTTTCCTAACTTTGTTTACCTTCCTGATACACATGAAAAACTCCCATTAACAGATATAGAATAATCATTTAATTAATTATATAATAATGGAACTTTTTAGAAATCTATTTGAAGGATACCCCAACCTGTGGGGTGGCGGAGTAGCACACTCCGTATTGATTCTTTCGCTTGTCATTGCCTTCGGTATCATGCTGGGGAAGATAAAAGTGGCAGGCATATCATTAGGTGTGACATGGATACTTTTTGTAGGAATCGTATTCGGACATTTCAATCTGAACCTGGATGAGCATCTGCTCCATTTCCTAAAAGAATTCGGATTGATACTGTTCGTCTACTCTGTCGGTCTGCAAGTAGGACCGGGCTTCTTCTCGGCTTTCAAGAAGGGAGGATTTACGCTGAACATGCTTGCCATGATGGTCGTATTTCTGGGAGTTGTCATCACGGTGACACTGCACTTCATCACCGGAGTGCCTATCACCACAATGGTGGGTATCCTGTCGGGAGCTGTCACCAATACCCCCGGACTGGGAGCCGCACAGCAGGCCAACAGCGACTTGAATGGCATTGATGCACCCGAAATCGCACTCGGTTATGCCGTTTCATACCCGCTGGGAGTGGTAGGCTGCATCCTTTCACTGCTTGCGCTGAAATATTTATTGCAGATTAAACCGAAGCAGGAAGAGGCAGAAGCAGAACGCGGTTTGGGACATTTGCAAGAACTGACCGTACGCCCCATCTCATTGGAAATCAGAAATGAAGCAGTAAACGGAAAAACGATTAAAGACATTAAACCGCTGGTAAACCGTGACTTCGTTATTTCGCGTATCCGCTACTGTAACGGAGACAAGCAGACAGAACTTGTCAACTCAAATACAATCTTTCATCTGAATGATGAAATTCTTGTCATTGCCAACCCGATAGACGTGGAGGCAATTACCGTTTTCTTTGGCAAACAGGTAAATGTGGAATGGGATTTTAAGAATAAGAACCTGATTTCCAGAAAGATTCTGATTACCAAGCCTGAGCTGAACGGAAAGACTCTGGCACAACTTAAAATCCGTAATGATTTTGGAGTCAGTATCACGCGTGTAAACCGTTCGGGAGTAGACCTTGTCGCCACTCCCCACCTGCAATTGCAGATGGGTGACCGTGTAAAGATTGTCGGCAGTGAACTGGGAGTGGCGCAAGCCGAAAAAATACTAGGCAACTCGATGAAACGATTGAATCACCCTAATCTGATTCCTATCTTTCTGGGTATCGCACTGGGATGCATATTGGGCAGTACTCCGTTCATGTTCCCCGGCATTCCCCAACCGGTTAAGTTGGGACTGGCAGGAGGACCGCTTATCATCTCTATTCTGATAAGCCGCTTCGGACCTCAGTACAAACTAATCACCTACACTACCATCAGTGCGAACCTGATGGTTCGCGAGATAGGTATCTCTTTATTTCTTGCCTGCGTGGGACTTGGTGCGGGTAAAGGATTCATTGAAACGATTATCAATGAAGGAGGATATATATGGATAGGTTATGGTGCCATTATCACCGTGCTGCCTCTGCTGATAGTGGGATTTATCGGGCGCTATGTTTTCAAGTTGAACTATTATACCCTTATCGGAGTATTATCGGGAGCAACGACCAATCCGCCCGCTTTGGCTTATTCCAATGACCTCACCTCATGTGACGCACCTGCAGTAGGTTATGCCACTGTGTATCCGCTCACAATGTTTCTTCGGGTACTCACGGCTCAATTACTGATTCTCTCGCTCGGATAAGCCGGCACAGTAACGGTCTATTCTTTCTGCAACACGGATTCCGCAGATTGGCTTCGGCTTCATTTCTGCGAAATCCGTGTTGCTTTTTTCCTTTCGAGAATCCCGGCAGTGGGTATTTTCTTTCATTTAATTAAAATCCCCCCAACCATTTCTACGAATGTTTTATCAGTCTGTTAATGCGCATAGCATTGAAAACAGCCAGCAGAGCCACACCCGAATCTGCAAAAACAGCTTCCCACAGTGTCGCCACTCCTACCGTTCCCAATGCAAGGATGGCAAATTTCACTAAAAAAGCCAATATGATATTCTGCCAAATGATGCAACGCGTGTATTTTCCTATCCTGACAGCCGTTACCAGCTTCGACAAGCTGTCGTCCTGAATAATCACATCTGCTATCTCAATCGCTATATCACTTCCCAAACCTCCCATCGCAATGCCAACATCGCTCAATGCCAACACCGGTGCATCATTGATTCCGTCTCCCACAAAAGCGACACAATGTTTCTCGTCCTTCAACTTCTGAAGGCGGGCCACCTTATCGGCCGGTAATAAATCGCCATAAGCATGCCGGATATCTAGACGGTGTGCAATGTTTTGTACCAATGCGGTCTTATCCCCCGACAGGATTTCAAAATGCCTGATACCTTGTTGCTTCAATCCTCGAATAGCTTCTACCGCATCATCCTTCAGCTCATCTTCCATAACAACCACACCTGCATAAATACCGTTGCAGGCACACAGTATCAGGCTTTCGGGCATTTCATGCAATCCTTCCGGATAAGCTATTCCATACTTGTCCATCAACCTATAGTTGCCTGCCAGTATCTGTTTGCCACCGATGTATGCTTCCAGTCCGTACCCGGCAATCTCCGTCACCGCCCCTACCGGATAAAGGGTTGCCTGCTGCTGTTTTGCATACTCCACCACGGCTTTTGCCATCGGGTGGCTGCTCTTGCTTTCTGCCGATGCAATATATTTCAGGACTTCTGCCTCCGAATATATTCCCGCAGTCTCTATCCGGCAAACGCGAAAGTTGCCTGTAGTCAGTGTACCGGTCTTGTCAAAAACAAACGTGTCTGCTTTCGTGATGGCGTCCAAATAATTGCCCCCCTTGAAAAGAATGCCTTTGTGTGATGCCGCACCGATGCCTCCAAAGTAACCCAATGGAATACTCACTACCAAAGCACACGGACAGGATATCACGAGGAACACCAGAGAACGATACAGCCAGCTGGCAAACAGATAGATAAAGGATGGCTGCACCAATGAATAAAGAAACGGAAGCACCGGAATAAGAAATGCAATCCCGATAACCGCCGGAGTATAGTAGCGGGCAACCTTACGCATGAACAGTTCTGTCGGCGCCTTGCATTCGGCAGCTTCCTCCACCATCTCCAGCATACGTGCCAAGGTGCTTTGGCTGTAAGGTTTCGTTACACTCAGCCGAATGGTCTCATTTACCGGAATCATACCTGCCAGCACTTCACCGGATTGCCTCACCGAGCGCGGGAGACTTTCACCGGTCAATGCCGCCGTGTTGAATACTCCCACCTCATTTTGCAACACACCGTCCAAAGGGACTTTCTCGCCCACTTTTACTTCAATGGTTTCTCCTGTCTCTACCGCTTCGGGCGAAACAATCGAATATTGGCCTTTACGAAAGACAGAAGCTGTGCGCGGACGCATATCAAGCAGGGCACGAATATTGTCGCGTGCTTTGTCTACGGCGCTATCCTGCAACTGCTCGCCTACAGCATAAAACAACATTACTGCCACCCCCTCCGGATATTCACCAATGCAAAAGGCACCTATAGTAGCAATCGTCATCAGCATAAACTCACTAAAATACTCTTTCTTCATCAAATGCTCCCATGCTTCAGCCATGACAGAAAGGCCAACCGGCGCGACTGCCGCCAGAAACCAGACAAGACTGACATAAGGCAGTGCAAACCATGACGTCTGTACATATTCCAACAGAACTCCCGCCATCAACATCAGAAACGAGAAGATTTCATTACGATACTGTTTCATATCTATTGTCTTATTTGTTACCGGCGCAAAGGTAAACGAAAAAACATGCAAGTAAGTTGCAAAAAAGAAATTCATAAATATGATTCAAGAATACCTAAAATAAGGATTTTAATCCGCCCGGCAACCATATATAGATAAGGAAAGCAAAAATATGTCCTGCCCTTTGCCACATTGTGATGGGAAATACATAACTTTGAACACTGAATATCAAACATAACGATACGATAATGGAAAATATAATAAAAAAGATAAAGCAGGACTATCCGGTCTCCGACCAAAGCATAGATTTGCTGGTCCCGTGCCTGAAGCCTCATCGCTTCCCCAAGAAATACCAATTGATAAAAGAAGGCATCTATTGTAAGGTGGCCTACTTTATAGAAAAAGGAATGACTCGCCAGTTTTATTTTAAATATGATAAGGATGTGACTGAGCATATCGGATATGAGGGAGGAATGATAATATGTCTGGAAAGTTATCTGAAACAAAAGCCTACTCGTATAATGATTGAAGCTCTGGAACCAACAGTTTTGTGGGAAATAAAAAAAGATGATATAGAACGTTTGTCTATGGAACACTCAGATATCGGAGTGTTATATAGAAAGTTCTTTGAATATTCTTTGATTGACTCACAGATTAAAGCAGATACATTGCGTTTTGAACCAGCACACGAACGGTACAACAAGCTTCTTCAGTTGCATCCGGAGATATTAAAACGTGCACCGCTTGTTTATATCGCCTCTCTGCTTCAAATGACACCTGAAACATTGAGTAGAGTACGTTCTGCTAGCTTAAATGGATAGAATTTCTTTTTGAGAATATAAAATTACCGCTGTATAGTTCCCTTGGTGAATAGG
>OIMN01000159.1_pt1 | contig 11818 bp, 7 predicted proteins | sample 1584861 | NCBI WGS metagenome assembly OIMN01 (sample SAMN02674597, study PRJEB24791) | human gut metagenome, SKBSTL013 | isolation source: stool | host: Homo sapiens | place: USA | reverse complement strand
ATTTTGTCGGAGCTGTTGTATTTTCTGTAATTGGAATTTTATATTTGAAACATCGTGGAAAAGGAAAACTGGCAGCTTCATTAATTCCGCAGGTAAGAGATACGGATGCAGAAACGTCTGAAAAATAGAAAACGTAAAGATAAGAAAAAAGTGGAAAATAAAAATTCCGTTGAGTGAAAACTCAGCGGAATTTTTTTACCCTTTTTGAGATGTCTTCCAGTTCTTCTTTGGAAAGCTCCGGGAGACGCTCTAATTTATCCAGGAACATCATTGCCGTTTCACGACGCTGCATCTCTACAATCTGTCCGTAATAATTGACAACAACACCGGTAACGATTGCAACAACGAAGATCGTGTAGATTGTGACAAGTACCGAAACCAGTTTGCCAATGAAAGTTATGGCAACAATATCGCCGAACCCGGCGGTAGAAAGTACCGCATAGCAATACCAGAGGGCATCTCCATAGTGGTTGATGTCAGGCTCTACCAGTTGAATGATGGCTGCGGATACAAAGAGAAATACGATATAGCCGGAAAGAATCTGGGTTGCTTTGGTGCGTTTTAGGATCATCCATAAAAGTTTTAGTTTTTTCATACTTTCCCCCTATTCAGAATTCCGTTGAAGCGGCTCATGAATGTGATTGTTGTGATTGTGGCTGCAACAATATCACTGATCGGTTCTGCAAGAAAGACTGCAAAAACCTTATCCTGAATAAAGAGTGGCAGGATAAAGATCAGCGGAATCAGCAAGATCAGTTTTCTTAAGCAGGCGAGCAGCAGACTGACCTTTGCCTGTCCCAATGCCATGAAACTTTGCTGACATGAAACCTGGAATCCGAGGGAGAAAATACCCGCCATATAGATTCTCAGCGCCCATGCGGTATAAGTGATCAGATCCGTATTGTTGGAAAAGATTCCTGCAAACAGCTTAGGAAACAGCAGCATGATCAGCCAGAAACAGCTGGTGAAAATCGTACAAACCTTAAATTGTGTAAAGAAGGCTTTTTTTACTCGCTCTTTATTGCCGGCACCGAAGTTATAACTCATGATCGGCTGACCGCCCTGGCAGATTCCCTGCAGTGGCAGCGTGGCAAGCTGGCTGACACTCGTAATGATCGTCATGGCTCCGACAGCAAGGTCCCCACCATATCTTGACAGACTGGAAGTAAAGCTGATGGAGAGAATACTTTCTGTAGAAAGCATGACAAAAGTGGAAATACCAAGTGCAAGGCATGGTAAGATAACATCCTTTTGTAATCTGAAATTTTCTTTTCTAAGATGAAGGATCGTCTTCTTCCCGGATAAGAAACGAAGAATCCAAATTGCACCGACAGCCTGACTTAAAACAGTGGCAAGTGCGGCACCTCTTACACCAAGATTGAATACGAAGATAAAAATCGGATCAAGAATGATATTGATCACAGCTCCGATCACAGTAGTCATCATACTGATCTTGGCAAATCCCTGTGTTGTAATAAATGGATTCATTCCCATCACGATTAAGACAAAGATACTTCCAAGGATATAGATTCTTGCGTATGCTACTCCGTATGGCAGTGTCTTCTCGCTGGCTCCAAAAAGTGTCAACAGCTGTGGCGCAAATGTAAAGAAGACTACAGTAAGTATGACAGCCATAAGGATGAGAAGTGCAAAACAGTTTCCAAGAATTTTTTCAGCTGTTTTATTATCTTTCTTTCCCATAGATATCGCAGCACGCGGAGCACCACCGGAACCTGCAAGCATAGCAAAAGCGTTGATCAGCATAAGGATCGGTGTAAATAATCCAACGCCGGTTAATGCCGCGGCTCCAACACCGGAAATGTGTCCGATATAGATTCGGTCTACAATGTTATATAGAAGATTGATGATCTGGGCGACAACCGCAGGAATTGCAAGCTGTGCCAGAAGGCGCGGAATCTTTTCTGTTTCCATCGCCTGAGAATTTGATTTCATGTACATAACGATTTTCTCCTAAATAGTTTTAAAGTCAAAGAAGATTATACATCTCGTGTAAAGGAAAAAGCAATAAGAAATCCAAAGTCACTATTGTATCAGGAATAGAAACTTTGGATTTCGATATTGTCAATATTTTACCATATATGCATGATGTGTTGCATTGCAAGGCTGACTACTGTAATACCAACCCAGCAGGAAGCACCGAGAAGGATTGGCTTTCCACCAGATTTGATTAGTTTCACAACATTGCTGTTCAGACCGATCGCAGCCATAGCCATGATAATGAAGAATTTAGACAGTTCTTTCAGCGGAGCAAATACATCCGCACTTACCCCAAGACTCATGCATACAGTTGTAATGACAGCCGCAATGATAAAGTACAGGATGAACATTGGAAATGCTCTTTTTAAGCTGAACTTACCGGATGATTTTCCGTCTTTTGCGGCTGATTTCGCACGAATCAGTGAGAGCACAAGTGTGATCGGAATGATTGCAAGCGTACGTGTCAGTTTAACTGTGACAGCAGTATTAAGTGTCTCACTTCCAAGATTCCACATGCTGTCCCAGGTAGAGGCGGCAGCAGTTACGGATGAAGTATCATTGATCGCAGTTCCGGCAAAGACACCGAAAGCATTTCCGCTTGTTGTGTCGAAGCCGAGTGCATTTCCAAGCACCGGGAAAAGTACAGCAGCGATAACATTGAAGAAAAAGATAACAGAAATCGCCTGTGCGACTTCTGTGTCATCGGCGTCAATGACAGGCGCTGTAGCAGCAATCGCAGAACCACCGCAGATGGAAGAACCGACACCAACAAGGATAGATGTGTTGGAAGGAACATTCAGTACCTTGCGGAGCAGCCATGCAATGATCAAAGAGGTAGAAATTGTACTGATGATAATAGGAAGAGACTGCTTTCCTGTCTGTAAGATAACTCCGAGATTCATGCCGAATCCAAGCAGAACAACAGCAGTCTGTAAAATAATTTTAGATGTCCATTTAATTCCTGATTCGGCTGTTCCTTTTTCAGTCCAAAAGCAGGTGATCACCATTCCGGCGAGAATCGCAATGACAGGTCCGCCGATTACCGGGAATGCTTTTCCAATCAGCCAGGATGGAATCGCAATCAGAAAGCAGACCAGAATTCCTTTGAAATTTTTTTGAATAAAATTCATGATAGTTTCCTCTCTTAAGTCTTTTGTTACTGTCGGCACTATGGGCGTCAGCAACCGTATTTTTATGAAACAATTATAGATTATAACACTGGCAAACAGAAAAAATAAGGACTTCACAAAATTTTTAGAAAAGAATTAGCACTCAACCCTTTACAGTGCTAACAATACGTGCTATATTCCTAATAGAACACAGGGAAAACAAATTTGTGGTTCAAAGGAGGGAAAGACCATGAATATTAATAAATTTACACAGAATTCATTACAGGCAGTTCAGAACTGTGAGAAGATTGCTGCGGATAACGGGAATCAGGAACTGGCACAGGAGCATTTGCTGTATGCGCTGCTGACACAGGATGACAGTCTGATTTTAAAATTATTTGAGAAGATGAACATTCAGGGCCAGCTCTTTATTAACAGTATCGAGCAGGCAATCGGCAAGAGACCGAAGGTACAGGGAGGCCAGGCTTATGTCGGTCAGGACTTGAATAATGTGCTGATCCATGCAGAAGATGAAGCAAAGCAGATGGGAGATGAGTATGTCTCTGTTGAGCATCTGTTTCTTGCAATGCTGAAGTATGCAAGCCGTGAGTTGAAGCAGATTTTCCGTGAATATGGCATCAGCAGAGAGGGCTTCCTCCATGCGCTGTCAACAGTAAGAGGAAATCAGAGAGTTACTTCTGACAATCCGGAAGCAACTTATGATACATTGAATAAATACGGTCAGGATCTTGTTGAGAAAGCAAGAGATCAGAAACTGGATCCGGTCATCGGACGTGATGAAGAGATCCGTAATGTGATTCGTATCCTGTCCCGTAAGACAAAGAATAACCCGGTGCTGATCGGTGAACCTGGTGTAGGTAAAACTGCGGTTGTAGAAGGACTTGCACAGCGAATCGTCAGCGGAGATGTACCGGAAGGACTGAAAGATAAGACAATCTTTTCGCTGGATATGGGAGCACTGGTAGCAGGAGCGAAGTATCGTGGTGAATTCGAGGAACGTCTGAAAGCCGTTCTGGAAGAAGTGAAGAACAGTGACGGAAAGATCATTCTTTTTATCGATGAACTTCATACGATTGTAGGAGCAGGTAAAACAGACGGTGCGATGGATGCAGGAAATATGCTTAAGCCTATGCTTGCCAGAGGTGAACTGCATTGTATCGGTGCAACAACACTGGATGAGTATCGTCAGTATATTGAGAAGGATGCTGCATTGGAGCGTCGTTTCCAGCCAGTTCTGGTAGATGAGCCAACCGTTGAGGATGCAATCTCTATCCTGAGAGGACTGAAAGAGAGATACGAAGTCTTCCATGGAGTTAAGATCACAGATAGTGCGCTTGTTGCGGCAGTTACACTTTCGAACAGATATATTTCTGATCGTTTCCTGCCGGATAAAGCAATCGACCTTGTTGACGAGGCGTGTGCATCGATCAAAACAGAACTTGATTCTATGCCGACAGAGCTTGATGAGCTTCGCCGTCGTGTGATGCAGATGGAGATTGAAGAGTCTGCACTTAAGAAAGAGGAAGATCGCTTAAGTAAAGAGCGTCTGGAACATTTGCAGGAAGAACTGGCAGAACTGAAAGCGCAGTATGCAAGTAAGAAAGTACAGTGGGAGAATGAGAAGAATTCCGTAGAGCATGTGCAGAAGATCCGTGAGCAGATCGAGCAGGTGAACAAGGAGATTCAGAAAGCTCAGAGAGAGTACGATCTGAATAAGGCAGCAGAGCTCCAGTATGGACGTCTTCCACAGTTGCAGAAACAGCTGGAAGAGGAAGAGGCAAAGGTAAAGGCAAAAGATCTTTCTCTTGTGCATGAATCCGTTACAGATGATGAGATTGCAAAGATCGTTTCCAGATGGACAGGTATTCCGGTTGCAAAACTGAACGAGAGCGAGAGAAACAAAACTCTTCACCTTGCAGATGAACTGCATAAGCGTGTCATCGGTCAGGATGAAGGTGTAGAGCTTGTAACTGAAGCAATCATCCGTTCCAAAGCAGGTATCAAAGATCCGACAAAACCGATCGGTTCCTTCCTGTTCCTTGGACCTACAGGTGTAGGTAAGACAGAACTTGCAAAGGCACTTGCCCAGAGCCTGTTTGATGATGAGAACAACATGGTTCGTATCGATATGAGTGAGTACATGGAGAAATATTCCGTGTCTAGACTGATCGGAGCTCCTCCGGGATATGTCGGATACGATGAAGGCGGACAGCTGACAGAAGCAGTCAGAAGAAAACCATATTCTGTTGTACTTTTCGATGAGATCGAGAAAGCACATCCGGATGTCTTCAACGTATTGCTGCAGGTACTGGATGATGGACGAATCACAGATTCCCAAGGACGTACAGTTGACTTCAAGAATACAATCTTGATCATGACTTCCAACATTGGTGCAAACTATCTGCTGGAAGGAATTAAGGACGATGGTTCGATCGATGAACAGAGTCAGGAGATGGTAATGGGTGATCTGAAAGCACATTTCAGACCAGAATTCCTGAACCGTCTGGATGAGATCATCATGTTCAAACCACTGACAAAGAAAAATGTACGTTCCATCATTGACCTTCTGGTTGCTGATGTGAATCGCCGTCTGGAAGAACGTGAACTGAGTGTCGAGCTGACAGATGCAGCGAAAGACTTTGTTGTGGAAGGTGGATATGAGCCGATGTACGGTGCAAGACCACTGAAACGTTACTTGCAGAAGAATGTAGAGACATTAGCTGCAAAACTGATCCTTGCTGGAGATGTGGGACGTGGAGACACGATCCTGATCGATGTGAAGGACGGTAAACTGACAGCGGGTGTGAAGAAATAAAATATGATACCAGGGTCAAAAGGTCTGAAACCACCGGTGCTTGCACAAAGGTGGTGTAATGGCCTTGGGACCCGCCCCAATATGAGCATAAAAGTGGAGCGTAAGCTTCACGATATGCGAATAGTGGGTAGGATTGCGAGAGCATGAAAGGCGAAGCAATCCGTGTATTATAGGGGGCAAAATACTTTTTGCCCCCAACATCAAAATATCAGTATAGTAACGATATAATATGTAGGGCTGTGAAAAATGAAAATTTTCTGGAGATTTTTAGAAAATTGGATTTTTCACAGCCTTTTTTTCGTTCACCGAAGCAATTGATACAAGCGCAGATTATATGTTAAAATAAAAAACTGACAGAATGTATATGCATACAACAAGAATTAATACTAAGAAAGAACTCAGGCAGAATCCAGAAAGGAGGCTACCATGGCGCGCACTATTTTCCACATCGACGTCAATTCAGCATTTTTAAGCTGGACGGCGGTTGAACAATTGAAAAATGGATCAAAAGTGGATCTGCGGGAGATTCCGGCGATTATTGGCGGAGATCAGAGCTCGCGTCATGGAATCGTTCTTGCAAAATCATCACTTGCCAAATCCTATGGAATTCAGACGGGTGAACCTGTAGTAAATGCATTTCGAAAATGTCCGAATCTTGTGACAGCACCGCCGAATCATAAGATGTATCGAGAAAAGAGCCGGATGCTGATGGATTTCCTGCGGACATATACAAAGAAGATCGAGCAGGTCAGTGTCGATGAATGTTATATGGATTTTACAGAGCTTGTCGGGCGATATCCAACACCGGTGGACGGTGCAATGGAGATCAAAGAAGAAGTGAAGAAGCGTTTTGGATTCACGGTGAATATTGGAATCTCCAGTAATAAGTTACTAGCGAAGATGGCTTCGGATTTTCAGAAACCGGATCGGATCCATACGTTATTTCCGGAAGAGGTTCCGCAGAAAATGTGGCCGCTTCCGATCGGAGAACTCTTTATGGCAGGGCGTTCAAGTGTGGAGGTTTTCAAGAAACTTGAAATCAATACAATTGGAGATCTTGCTCATGCGGATGTAAATGTAATTACGCTGCATTTAAAAAGTCATGGACGGATGCTTTGGAATTTTGCAAATGGAATCGGGGACGATAAGGTACAGTATGAACCGGAAGAGGCAAAGGGAGTAGGAAATTCAACGACTCTGTCAGAGGATGCAACGACTTATGAAGAAGCGAGAGATGTATTTCGTGAGCTTGCGCAGAGCGTGGGAAACAGGCTGAAGAAGGCAGGAAAGAAAGCCGGGATGGTGAGCATGGAGGTTCGCTATTATGATTTCAGAAATATGTCGCATCAGGTGCAGCTTCAAAAGCCAACGAATGATCCGGTTATCTTATGTGAGACAGCATGTAATTTGTTCCGTGAAAGCTGGAGTGGAGAACCTGTCCGTCTGCTCGGAATCCGAACGTCAAAGTTAGTAGAAGAGAATGCACCGGAGCAGTTGACAATTTTTGATATTGAATTTCCAAAAGAACCGGACGAGAAACATAAGAAATTAAATGCCGCATTGGAACAGCTGAACAATCGTTATGGAAAGGGTGCGGTTGTGAAAGGCACATTTTATAAACCGGACGGAAAGAAGAAAAAAGATGGAATTTAGAAGAGATAGAAAGAGGAACGTGCATTGAAAGAGAAAAATTATAATCTGGAATTGATTCGAATGATTTCTTTTATATTTGTTATTGTGATCCATGTATCAAACTATTATTGCAGAGCCTATGGCGATATTACGATTGGGGAGTACAGTTTTTCACTGCTATTAAATCTGCTGGCAAGGATAAGTGTACCATGTTTTTTCATGATTACAGGAGCACTTCTGCTTGGAAGACAGGAATCACTTCATAAACATGCAAAAAGAATCTTTCGTTTTCTAATTGTTCTGCTTGTGTGGAGTGTAATATATATGATCTGGAATGCAGTTTATATGAAGGATCCTTATCAAATCAAAGATTTATTATATAAGCCGGTAGAACAGCATCTGTGGTATCTGTATGCGATGATTCCGATTTATCTGGTACTTCCTTTTTTCCAGGTTATGTGTAAAGGGATGAACCTTCGGATGGAACGCGCATTTCTTGCGGTGATTACGGCGGCTGTTTTGTTCAATTATATTTCCACATTTTTTGATGAAAAGATGTATTATTCTGTCCCAATGGTGGGAGACAGAATCTATTCATATTATGTATTTATCGGATATTATATATATAAATATCGTAAGCATGTGATGAAGGGGAAAATGATTCCGGCAGGTATTTTTGTAGTATGCATGGCATTAAATTATGGGCTGACTTATGCGGCAACCTTGCAGGATGGAGAACATTATGAACGTCTGCTGGAATATGGTAATCCACTGCTTGCACTGGCAGCAGCGATGGCATTTCTTATGTTAGTACGATTGAAAAAGAGCGAATTCAATCCGTCCGAACAGGCAAAGAAGTGGATTGACAGATTTTGTGGATGTTCCTTTGGGATTTATTTGATCCATATCATGTTTCTTGATGTTTATAAGAGAAATATTAAGCCAGAGACAGTTTCAGCCTGGATCATGATTCCGGTAGTGAGTGTGGGACTTGTGTTATTGTCATTTGGATGTGTCTGGCTGATTCGAAAGACGAAAACAGGACGAAAGATTATGTAGGTTTTTTTGCATATGTGCTGAGATTATGTTATTCTATAAAGGTTAAGACAATCGTTATTTGCCTGAAAGTCAATGATGCAATACACCAGTTCAGAACAGGAGGGTTAGATCATGAAATTAGATAAATTATTAGAACGCCTGGATTACACAGTAGTACAGGGAAGTGATTCTACGGAAGTAACAACACTGATCAATGATTCAAGAAAAGTGGAAGAAGGATCTGTTTTCGTGTGTATCAGCGGAGCAGTATCTGATGGACATAAATATGCAGCGGACGTTGCGGCGAAAGGTGCGGCAGCTGTTGTTGTAGAGAAAGATGTCGAAGTGCCGGAAAATGTGACTGTAATTAAGGTAGAGGATACTCGTTATGCACTGGCTCTGATGTCAGCGGCTTACTTTGGATATCCGGCAGATAAGATGAAAGTCATCGGTATTACAGGAACAAAGGGAAAGACAACAACAACTTACATGATCAAGTCTATTCTTGAAGAGACAGGACACAAGGTTGGATTGATCGGTACAATCGAGGCAATTATCGGAGACAAGAAGATCCCGTCATGTAATACAACACCGGAGTCTTATACAATCCATAAATATTTTGCAGAGATGGTAGAAGCTGGCTGTGATTGTGTTGTTATGGAAGTTTCATCACAGGGACTGATGCTTCACAGAACAGCGGGAATTCCATTTGAGATCGGTATTTTCACAAATCTTGGAAGAGATCATATCGGTCCGAATGAGCATAAGGATTTTGATGATTACAAGAGATGCAAAGGGCTTTTGTTCAAACAGTGTAAGCTCGGAATCGCCAATGTGGATGACAAGTATTTCAAAGATGTATTTAAAGGGTCTACATGTAAGATTGAGACATTTGGATTTTCACCGGAGGCAGATCTTCGCGCAGAGAATGTAGAACTGGTATCCAGACCGGGATATCTTGGTGTTGCATATCATGTTGCAGGCGTGATGGACTTTGATGTGGAAATCGATGTTCCAGGCAAGTTCAGTGTTTACAATTCACTGACTGCAATCTCAGTCTGCCGCCATTTCCAGGTGCCGGTTGAGATGATCAAAGATGCACTTAAGAAGGCAAAGGTAAAAGGACGTATCGAGATGATCAAGGTGTCTGATGATTTTACACTGATGATCGATTATGCGCACAATGCGATGAGTCTTGAAAGTCTTCTGACAACATTGAAGGAATATAATCCGAAGCGTCTTGTATGTCTGTTCGGATGCGGCGGAAACCGTTCTAAAGACAGAAGATTCGAGATGGGTGAAGTATCCGGAAGACTGGCAGACTTGACGATCATTACATCAGATAATCCGAGATTTGAAGAACCACAGGATATTATTAACGATATCAAAATCGGAATCGCAAAGACAGATGGAAAATATGTGGAAATCTGTGATCGTAAAGAGGCAATCAAATATGCAATCGAACACGGCGAACCGGGTGATGTTATTGTGCTGGCAGGAAAAGGACATGAGGACTATCAGGAGATCTGCGGCGTGAAGCATCCGATGGATGAGCGCGTGCTGATCAAAGAAGTTCTGGAAGAATTAAAAGAGAAATAAGATTGTGTTTGCAGATGTTATTGTAGATATACAACATGAAAAACTGGATAAGATCTTTCAGTACCGAATACCGGAACGACTGAAAGACGAGCTGCATCCGGGGATGGAAGTAATTATCCCTTTTGGAAAAGGAAACCGACAGATCAAAGGTTATGTGACTTCATTATCAGAGACTTGCAATTATGATCTGTCAAAGGTGAAGGAGATCACAGACATTTCCAGAAACAGTGTGGCAATCGAAGCGAGACTGATCGCGCTGGCGGCATGGATGAAAGAGCAGTATGGCGGAACGATGATCCAGGCGCTTAAGACAGTGCTGCCAATCAAGCAGAAGGAGAATGCGAAGGTAAAGAAACATCTCCGTTTGCTGCTTACTGAGGAAGAGAGTCAGGAGAAGCTGGCTTTTTATCAGAAGAAGAATCAGAAAGCAAGAGCAAGGCTTTTGGAAGCTTTGAAGGAAGCCCCAATTCTGGATTATGAGCTGGTGACGAAAAAATTAAATGTGACACTGCCTGTAATCCGGGCATTGGAAGAGCAGGGCGTGTTGAAGATAGAGTCAGAGCAGGTATACCGTAATCCGGTGAAACAGGCAAAGAAATCACAACAGGAGATCATCTATACGGAAGAACAGCAGCATGTGATCCAGGGGTTCCGGCAAGACTATCTGTGTGGAACAAGGAGAACTTATCTGCTTCACGGAGTGACCGGAAGTGGGAAGACAGAAGTCTATATGGAGATGATTCGCACTGTGGTCGGGCAGGGAAGGCAGGCAATCGTTCTGATTCCGGAGATCGCACTGACCTATCAGACAGTGATGCGGTTTTACCGCTGTTTCGGCGACAGAGTTTCTATCATGAACTCAAGATTGTCTGCCGGAGAACGTTACGATCAGATGATGCGTGCGAAGAAGGGCGAGATCGATGTGATGATCGGACCACGTTCTGCACTTTTTACTCCATTTCCGGATTTGGGGCTGATCGTTATTGATGAAGAACATGAACCAACCTACAAGAGTGAGCAGGTGCCACGTTATCATGCAAGAGAAGTAGCAATCCACAGGGCAGAAGTAGAAGATGCAAGCGTTGTGCTTGGAAGTGCAACTCCGTCAATGGAGGCAATGTATCGGGCAAGGCTTGGTGAGTATCAGCTTTACGAGATGAAGAATCGTTCTCATATGCAGCAGATGGCGACTGTGCATACAGTTGATATGCGAAAGGAACTGAAAAATGGAAACCGTTCCATCTTGAGTGAGAAGTTGCAGGAACTGATTGAAGACAGACTGAATGCAAAAGAGCAGATCATGCTGTTTTTGAATCGCAGAGGATATTCTGGTTTTATTTCCTGCAGAGAATGTGGCCATGTAGTGAAATGCCCGCACTGTAATGTATCCTTGTCGGTACATAAAGGCGGGAAAATGGTCTGTCACTACTGTGGTTATGAACAGCCGAAGGTGACGGAGTGTCCGGAATGCGGTTCCCGTTATATCGGAGAATTCCGCGCAGGAACCCAGCAGATCGAGGACATGGTGAAAGCAAGATTTCCACAGGCAAGAGTTCTCCGTATGGATATGGATACGACGAAGAATAAGGATTCCCATGAGCAGATT
>OIMN01000154.1_pt1 | contig 11895 bp, 7 predicted proteins | sample 1584861 | NCBI WGS metagenome assembly OIMN01 (sample SAMN02674597, study PRJEB24791) | human gut metagenome, SKBSTL013 | isolation source: stool | host: Homo sapiens | place: USA | reverse complement strand
ACATGATGACAGTATCTACATCCATATCATACTCGGAACCAGGAATCTCTACCGGACGTCTTCTTCCGGATGCATCCGGCTCACCAAGTTCCATCTTGACAACCTTCATACCTTTTACATGACCGTTCTCATCTACAAGGATTTCCTTCGGGTTAGTAAGAAGATCAAAGATGATTCCCTCTTCTTTTGCGTGATGAACTTCCTCTTTACGTGCAGGAAGCTCTGCCTCACTACGTCTGTATACAATGTGTGTCTCAGCACCGAGACGAAGAGCTGTTCTGGCTGCGTCCATTGCTACGTTTCCACCACCTACAACTACAACCTTTTTACCTTTTGAGATAGGAGTCTCATAACCCTCTTTAAAAGCTTTCATGAGGTTATTTCTTGTAAGGAACTCATTAGCAGAAAATACACCGTTGGCCTGCTCTCCAGGGATTCCCATAAATCTTGGAAGTCCTGCTCCCGAACCGATAAATACAGCCTCAAAGCCTTCTTCCTCCATAAGTTCGTCAATCTTAACCGACTTTCCGATAACTACATTTGTCTCGATTTTAACACCAAGTGCCTTGACATTCTCTACTTCTGCCGCAACAACCTTGTCCTTTGGAAGACGAAACTCCGGTATTCCGTAGCTTAATACTCCGCCGGCAGCGTGAAGTGCCTCAAAAATAGTTACATCATAGCCAAGCTTTGCAAGGTCTCCGGCACATGTAAGTCCGGACGGGCCAGAACCGATAACGGCTACTTTGTGACCGTTCATAGTCTCAGCACCTTCTGGTTTGATATCGTTCTCAAGTGCATAGTCAGCAACGAAACGCTCCAGTTTTCCGATAGAAACAGGCTCACCTTTGATTCCACGGATACATTTTCCTTCACACTGGGATTCCTGCGGGCAAACACGTCCACAGATAGCCGGAAGTGCACTGGATTTACCAATGATCTTGTAAGCTTCTTCAATATTTCCTTCTTTTACCTGATGGATAAATGCCGGAATGTTGATGGATACAGGACAACCCTGGATACATTTTGCATTCTTACAGTTAAGGCATCTTGTAGCCTCTTCCATTGCTTCTTCTTTGTTATAACCGAGACAAACTTCTTCAAAGTTTGTTGCACGTACTTTTGGATCCTGCTCTCTTACAGGTACTTTTTTCATCATATCAGCCATTATTCGTCACCTCCACAATGTCCGCATCCGCCGTGATGTGTATCGCCTTCCTGAAGCTTCAGCATTGCGCGTCCTTCTTCAGATTTGTACATCTGGCTTCTCTTCATTGCCTGATCAAAGTCAACAAGGTGTCCGTCGAACTCTGGTCCGTCAACGCATGCAAATTTAATCTCATCTCCAACCTGAAGACGGCAGGCACCACACATACCTGTTCCGTCTACCATGATCGGGTTCATGCTGACGATTGTCGGAATCTCAAGTTTCTTTGTTAAGAGACAGACAAATTTCATCATGATCATCGGTCCGATCGCAACGCAGACATCGTATTTATTTCCGTTGTTTACAAGTTCTTCTACCATAGTTGTAACCATTCCGGCGTGTCCGTAGGAACCGTCATCTGTACATGGGTAGTAATTACCTGCAACAGCTTCCATCTGATCTTCAAGGATCAGCATATCTTTTGTCTTAGCACCAACGATAACATCAGCATCGATTCCGTGTGCTTTCAACCATTTTACCTGTGGGTAAACCGGAGCAGCCCCAACTCCACCGGCTACAAACAGCATCTTCTTATTCTTAAGGGACTCAAGGTCTTCATGAACAAACTCAGAAGCGCATCCAAGCGGACCTGTAAAGTCACGGAAACTGTCTCCGGCTTTGAGTTCTCCCATTTTCACTGTAGAAGCTCCAACTTCCTGGAAAACGATTGTGATTGTTCCTGCTTCTCTGTCATAATCACAGATTGTCAGCGGAATACGTTCGCCTTTCTCGTCCATTTTAACGATGACAAACTGACCAGGCTGACGGTGACTTGCTACACGTGGTGCATGAACATTCATCAGATAAATCTTATCAGCCAGTTTTTCAGCTTTTAATATCTTATACATGTTTCTCCTCCTTGTAAATAAATCGACGTTATTGTCTTCAAACATTGTGTAAACAATAACAACTCGCTCTTTGTTAATAATACGACACTTCAGCTATGAATTCAAGTAAAACATACGGGCAGACACACAATTTCATGCATCTACCCGTATTGTTTAAGACAAGTTTACAGCGTTATCTTATTTTATAAGAACACTGAAACCTTTATTAATTTTTGATTTTAGAAATCAACTTCTGTTCCGTAGTATGTACATGTAAGAAGTTTAGCCATAGCAGCCGGATCGATTGCACGTGGGTTGGATCCTGTACAGGCATCTCCTACAGCCAGTTCTGCAATCTTGTCAACTTTTTCTTTGAATTCTTCTTCATTGATTCCGAAGTCTTTCAGAGTCTTAGGAATGTTCAGTCTTACATTGAACTCATCAATCTTCTCAACAAGGCTGTTGATCAGAGCCTGCTCAGATGTTCCGGCAAGTCCCATTCTGCGTGCGATTTCAGCATAACGTTTTGCAGCTACAGCGTCTTTGGCGTTGTATTTGATAACGTATGGAAGGTAAATTGCGTTAGCACATCCGTGCGGAATATGTCCTGTAGAGAATGCAGCACCTGTCTTATGAGCCATTGAATGAACGATACCAAGTAATGCATTAGAGAATGCCATTCCTGCAAGGCACTGTGCATAATGCATCTGCTCTCTTGCAACCATATCACATTTGTAAGATCCTGGCAGATAATCAAGAACCATCTCAATTGCCTGCAGTGCAAGTGGATCTGTGAAAGGTCCGTTCAGTGTGGATACATATGCTTCAATTGCATGTGTAAGAGCATCCATACCTGTATATGCAACCTGTTTAACCGGGAGTCCTGCAACAAGGTCAGGATCAACGATTGCAACATCTGGTGTGATGTTGAAGTCAGCCAGTGGATATTTCACACCAGTCTGATAGTTTGTGATAACTGAGAATGCTGTAACCTCTGTAGCTGTTCCTGAAGTTGTAGGAATTGCTGCAAATTTAGCTTTCTGTCTCAGTTCCGGGAAGCTGAATGGTGTGATCAGGTCTTCAAAGGAGATCTCCGGGTACTCATAGAATGCCCACATAGCTTTCGCTGCATCGATTGGTGATCCACCACCCATAGCAACGATCCAATCCGGCTCGAAAGCACGCATTGCTTCTGCACCTTTCATAACAGTCTCAACTGACGGATCTGGCTCAACACCTTCAAACAGCTGAACTTCCATTCCGCCTTCTTTCAGATAATTAACTGCTTTATCCAGGAATCCCTGACGTTTCATAGAACCGCCACCAACTACAAGAATGGCTTTCTTTCCTTTCAGGTTCTTCAGTTCTTCCAGACATCCTTTTCCATGATAAATGTCTCTTGGTAAGCAAAATCTACTCATAACAAATCTCTCCTTTTTTATGTAGTATTGTTATTTTTTTAACAGATATTATTATAACTCTGTATACTAAAAAAAGCAACCCTATTTTGGAAAATTTACATAACATTTTCCAAAATCAAGGTTGCTTTCTAGTTACTTTACACAGTTTACTTAATATGTAGTAATATAGTTTCGTGTTGTTGCTTCCGTTGCTTTTCCATTTTTATCGTTCACGAGAATTGCTGAAAAAGTTGTTTGTGAATTTTCTGGCATATCAATCGGGTCAGTATATTTCTCAGAGGATGCGGTTGGAGTTGAACCGTCCATCGTGTAGTATGCCGTATATCCATCCGGTACCGTAATCGTGATCTGAGTGGCTGTACTATATTGTCCGGTTGATGGAGAAACTGCCGGAGCGTCTACAAGTGGAAATTCAATGGAATATTTCGCACTGGAAACAGCACTTGGTATTCCCTTTTTATTAACAGCAATTGCACGGATCTCTGTGTCACCTTCGGACTGAAGCAAAACAGCTTCTTTGTATTCTGTACTTGACTCCGTCGGATCAGAACCATCTGTTGTATAATAAATCGTTCCGTCTGTAGCAGATGTTAATGTTACCTGCTGTACTTCATCATAGGTTCCTTCTTTCAAACTGAATTCAGGAGCAGATGAAACATAATCATTCATGGCAGATAATACATTCTTATCTTCACAATCCTGCAGGAGATCAGAAATCTTATTCGGCTGTTCTGTTTTCTCATAGAATTTTACTGCAGCTTTATAGAGATTTACATTCGACGGTTGTGTCTCCAGTGCGTTGAGATAGACGCTCTCTGCACTGTCAAAATCATCCTGGGCAACATAGATATTGGCAAGTCCGGTATAAGCCTCTGCCTTTGATTTATCCTTTATAATTGCTCTGTTAAAATAATTCTCTGCAGAAGTATAGTTACTATTCTGCAGTGCGGCATTCCCTTTTTTGATCATGCCTGTATAGGAATTCTGATATCCGATATAAATTCCGACACCAACCAGAAGAATGAGCAGGAAAAAAACCGTAAGTAATTTTTGGCGTTTTTTTCTGGCAGCTTCTTGTTTTTTGATCTGCTGCAGGCGTCTGCTTTCAGTAGATGTCCGGCGCAGATTCTCTGTTGACTGACGGGCATCCTGATAACGCTTTGCATCTGTTTTCTGACGTTGTCTTTGCGCTCTCTGGCGCCGTAGCTGCTCTCTTCGCTCTTCTCTTACTTTATCCAGTTCCGCCTGGCTTAAGACGCGTGTGGAATTAGGATTCGATCGTTGATTTTGCCGATTTCTGTTCTGTTGGTTTTGGCTCATATTCTGCCTGCGGACTACATCTGCCTGGATCTGACGTGTAGCTCCGGCTACTGAGCCTTTCACTTCGCGTGCGAGTACGTCTTCCAGAGGGTTATAATCTGGTACAATCTGTACTTCAGCACCGCATACGGGACAAATCAACTGATCGTCTGGTATATTTGCTCCGCAATGTGTACACCTCATTTACAAGTTCCTCCTACTTACGAACTGTTTCAACACAATTATTCATCAGCATTGCAATTGTCATTGGACCAACACCGCCCGGTACCGGCGTGATTGCAGAAGAATGAGGTTCAACATCCGCAAAATCAACATCTCCGCAAAGATGGTTCGCTTCATCACGATGCATTCCTACATCGATGACAACAGCTCCCTCTTTGATATATTCAGATGTGATAAAACGCTCTTTTCCAATTGCAACAATCAGGATATCTGCTCGTTTTGCTACTTCTTTAAGATCTTTTGTTCGGGAATGTGCAACGGTTACAGTCCCATTTTCACGAAGCAAAAGGGCTGCCATTGGTTTACCGACGATATTGCTTCGTCCAATGATCACACATTCTTTTCCCTCGATCGAAATATTCGATCTTTTCAAAAGCTGAATGATTCCGGCTGGAGTACAGGATAAAAATCCTTTTTCTCCGATCCAGAGTCTTCCAACACTTACAGGATGGAATCCATCCACATCCTTATTCGGTGAAATTGTACGGATGATCTTATCTTCATCAATATGATCCGGTACCGGAAGCTGTACAAGAATTCCGTTTACGCTTTCATCTGCATTTAACTCTTCTACTAACTTGATCAGTTCTTCTTCCGAAGTCTCTTCCGGAAGTTCATATGATCTGGATTCTACCCCGATATAGGCGCATGCCTTTTTCTTGTTTCTGACATATACAGAAGAAGCCGGATCACTTCCCACCTGAATAACAGCAAGGCAAATATCAATGCCTTCTGCCTTAAACTGTGCGACTTCTTCTTTCAACTCATCTTTAATCTGCTGAGAGATTAATTTACCATCTATCAACTGTGCCATGTGTATCTCCTTAATTAATTATCTAACTCCATGAAAACAATTGGCATTGCCGGTCAAAAAATACTATGACCGGCAGCCAATCATAAAAAACTTTAGAAAAGTCCGGTGATCTTTCCGTCATCTGTAACGTCGATTCCGTTTGCAGCAGGAACTTTTGGAAGTCCAGGCATTGTCATAACAGCGCCCGTCAGTGCGACAACAAAACCGGCTCCTGCACTTACATATACCTCGCGGATATGAATATCAAAGTTTTCAGGTCTTCCAAGCTTTGTAGCGTCATCTGAAAGAGAATACTGATTCTTTGCCATACAGATCGGGAAAGAACCAAATCCCATAGATTCAATCTTGGCGAGCTGTTTCTCAGCTGCAGGTTCATATACAACATCATGTGCGCCGTAAATCTCCTGTGCGATTGTACGGATCTTGTCTTTCAGAGAAAGCTCATCATTATAAAGCGTATGGAAATCACTTTCTTTTGTCTCAAGTGTCTCAAGAACCTTCTGCGCAAGATCTAAACCGCCTTCTCCGCCTTTCTCCCACACTTCTGAGAGGGCAAACTCGCATCCGCGTTCACGACAGAATTTTTCAATAAATGCATTTTCAGCATCCGTATCTGTTACAAATGAATTCAGTGTAACGATTACCGGTACACCGTATTTCTGAATATTTTCAATATGTTTCTCAAGATTTACAATACCTTTTGCAAGGGCATCCAGGTTCTCTTCTGCAAGGTCAGCCTTCGCAACGCCACCGTTATACTTTAATGCACGTACTGTTGCAACCAAAACTACTGCGTCTGGTTTCAGACCTGCCATACGGCATTTGATATCAAAGAATTTCTCAGCGCCAAGATCTGCACCAAATCCGGCTTCTGTGACAGTGATGTCACTTAACTTCAGAGCCATCTTTGTTGCACGTACACTATTGCAGCCATGTGCAATGTTTGCAAATGGACCGCCATGTACTAATGCCGGTGTATGCTCAAGGGTCTGGATCAGGTTTGGCTTGATCGCATCTTTCAGAAGTGCAGCCATAGCACCTGTTGCCTGAAGATCATCTGCTGTAACAGGTTCTCCCTTGAAATTGTAAGCAACAATGATTCTTCCAAGTCTGCGTTTAAGATCAGCAAGATCATCTGCAAGACAGAGGATCGCCATGATCTCAGATGCCACTGTAATGACAAAATGATCTTCACGGACCATACCGTCTGTTTTGCGTCCAAGTCCGACAACAATATTTCTGAGAACACGATCATTCATATCGACACAACGTTTCCATACAACCTGTCTTGGATCAATACCAAGTGTATTTCCCTGCTGGATATGATTATCGAGCATTGCTGCAAGAAGGTTGTTTGCTGAAGTGATCGCATGAAAGTCTCCTGTAAAATGCAGGTTCAGATCTTCCATAGGAACGACCTGGGCATATCCGCCACCGGCTGCTCCACCTTTGATTCCGAAACATGGTCCGAGAGATGGCTCACGAAGTGCGATCATTGCTTTTTTTCCAAGTTTTGCAAATGCCTGTCCGAGACCTACAGATGTTGTAGTCTTACCTTCTCCGGCCGGAGTAGGATTGATTGCTGTTACAAGTACAAGCTTTCCATCCTCGTTATCTTTGATTCTGTTCCAGAGTTCATCGGAAAGTTTTGCCTTATATTTTCCATAAAATTCAAGTTCATCTTCTGAAATACCGGCCTGTACCGCTACCTCTTTGATGTGTTTCATTTCTGCTTCCTGTGCAATCTGAATATCTGTTTTCATCTTTCCCTCTCCTTTGTATCACTTTTGGTGTTTTTAGATTTTACGAAGTCTGATTCTGCATATATTCTGCAAATTCTTCTTTTGTCATAAGCACTTTTCTTGGTTTTGTTCCTTCCTCCGGACCTACAACACCGGCTTCACATAGCTGATCCATAATTCTGGCAGCACGGTTGAAACCAATCTTGAACATCCTCTGAAGCATACCAATCGATGCTTTTTCCTTGTCGATGATCAGATTCCCTGCATCTGCAAAATAGACATCCCTGCTGTTCTCGCTGTCCTGCTGTCCCGGAAGCATTCCCTGACCCGGAAGATCTGCGCTGCTTGAAATCTGTTCTTCTAGTTCATTACTGTACGAGGTATTTCCGTTCTTGTCAATCAAATAATCAACAACTTTTTGAACTTCTTCGTCCGAAACGAAAGATCCCTGCACCCTGACAGGTTTTGGATATCCGGATGGATAAAAGAGCATGTCTCCCTTTCCCAGGAGCTTTTCAGCACCATTCATATCGATAATTGTTCTTGAATCGACACCTGATGATACAGAAAAAGCAATTCGGGAAGGCATGTTTGCTTTGATCAATCCGGTAATAACATTTACAGATGGTCTCTGTGTTGCAAGAATCAAATGAAGTCCCGCTGCTCTGGCCAACTGTGCCAGACGACAGATAGCACCTTCTACTTCTCCCGGAGCAACCATCATAAGATCAGCAAGCTCGTCAATGATAATTACAATCTGAGGAAGCTTTTTCTGAATCTCCGGTCCGGTTTCCCCATGCTTGACCTTTTCATTAAAGCCCTTTAAATCACGTACATTGTACTGTGCAAAAAGTTTGTAACGCTTTTCCATCTCAGCAACTGCCCAGTTCAAAGCACCTGCCGCCTTCTTCATATCTGTGACAACCGGAATCATCAGATGTGGTATTCCGTTATATACACTTAGTTCCACAACTTTTGGATCGACAAGGATCAGTTTTACATCATCAGGATCTGCCTTATAAATAACACTCATGATCAGAGTGTTGATGCAGACAGATTTACCAGAACCCGTTGCACCTGCAACAAGAAGATGCGGCATCTTGGCAATGTCAGTCACAACAACCTTTCCGGCAATATCTTTACCAACTGCAAATGAAATTGGCGATTTACTGTTTTTGAACTCTTTTGACTCCAGCAGATCTCCCAGCATAACCGCTGTATTTTCACTGTTCGGAACTTCGATACCGACCGCGGCTTTACCAGGGATTGGAGCTTCAATTCTCAAATCTGCAACTGCAAGATTTAACTTGATATCATCTGCAAGTCCAACAATCCGGCTTACCTTTACGCCCTGTTCCGGTTGAAGTTCATATCTTGTAACAGATGGACCACAGCTTGCGTTTGTTACATGTACTCCAACTCCAAAATTCTGTAGTGTCTGCTCCAGCTTTAAAGCCGTGGCACGAAGGTGTTCATCCGAATCACCGCCGCCTTTCTTCCCCTTCTTTAACAGATTCAGCGGAGGTGTATGATAAACCGGCCGTGGCTTTTGCTCCTGTTCCCGTATGGTCTGTTCTACACTGGCTGTCTCTGCTGCAACCGCCTGCGCGTCTTTTTTGCTACTTTTTCTGGAATGCTCCTGTTTTATCTCCGGGCTATTTTCAATCATAGGATCCGCAGCCGGATCATGTTCAGAACTCATCTCGTTTTCTTGTCGGGAAGCGGATGTCTGTACCGGTTCAAGGTGCAGTGCATCGTCAAACGGAATCTCTTCTTGTACATCCATTGCCGGTTCTGCTCTGTTAATGACAAAATGATCTTCAAAGGAATCCGTCAGATCTTTTGAATCCGGCTCTTTCTCCGGGACAAGTTCTGTCATTTCAGGTGATTTTGGAGTCCGCCCAAAGCCACCAACAGGTGATTCTTCTTCCGAAAGAAGCGTTGTTGCGAACGTGATACCTGATGCTTTAAGGTCTGTCCGCTTTGTGCGTTTCTTTTTCTCACTTGGAGAAGATGCATCTGCCTGTGAAGTTTCGACTTTTTCTCTTTGCTTCAACGCAAGTGCCTCTTTGCGGGCATCCCGCTCCAGTGTACGGATCTCAGCAGTTTCCTGATGTTTCCGTTTCACTTCCTGGTAAGCTTTCTTTCCATGTCTTCCAAGTGGAGCTAATAAAGAACGTTCTGTTACCAGAATGATACAAATGATTGAGAAAATGATCAAAATAACATAAGTACCTGCCTCTCCAATCAGTGGACATAAAATACTGATCAGAATTCCGCCAAGTAATCCACCCGCATTTTTATCAGCACTGGAATCTTTGTAGTAAGATAAAACAGATGTCCCGGCAGTATATGGATGAAACATCAATTCTAAAATTCCACAAAGGAGAATGACCAGAACAATTGCGGCACCTACTTTTATGTAAGCATGAGGATTTCCTTTATTGGAAATATAAAAAGCAACTGCTCCGAAAAAAACAAATGGAAATAAATATGCCATTGCTCCTACAAGTCCAAATCCTACAGAAGAAATTGCTCCTCCCGCTATGCCACCCATACCAAAATTACTCAGGATAAGAAGGATGCAGATGGCAAGGGAACCCAATAGAAGGATTTCTGAACGGATTTCCTGACTTTGTGCTGTATTATTTATATGATTTGAAGTTCTTTTTGTCTTACTGCCAGAACTTTTCTTTGTGGAGGCAGAAGCTTTTTTTGCTGTCGATGTTTTCTTAGTTGTTGCATTTTTTGCTGCTTTCGCTGTGTTGTTCGTAGAACTTTTTTTCGTATTTGTAGATTTTGCAGCCATCTGATTCCCCCTTAATTATTATACCATTGTACTGGTTCAATCAAACGATAGATTGAATACATACTATTTCAAGTATAACATCAAATAAAATTCATGTCATTACAAAATTTCTTTGATCGGATGCCATTTTTTTGTTCTATATTTACATTTCCAAACGTTTTTCTCGTTTTTCATCAATCAATTCATAGAGTTTTTTAAATGCCTGGTGAATGCCTCCGACTTCGTCGATGATCCCTTCTCTTACAGCTTCTTCTCCTTCTAACAGTGTTCCTACATCTTTTACAAGCTGCGTAGGGTTCAACATCAGATCAACAAGACGTTTTTCTGTGATTTTAGAGTGTGCGGCAATAAATCCGGCAATTCTGTCCTGTGTACGTTCCATATTTCTCAGACTCTGTGTCACACCGATAAAAGTACCGTTTGAACGAACCGGATGAACAACCATGGTTCCTGTCGGTACAATAAAGGAATAATCTGCCGAAACAGCAAGAGGACCGCCAATAGAATGACTTCCACCAAGGACAAGAGAAACGGTTGGTTTTCCCAAAGAAGCTATCATCTCCGCAATTGCAAGTCCGGCTTCCACATCTCCACCCAGTGTATTTAATAAAATGAGAACCCCCTCTACTTCATCGCTTTCTTCAGCTTCAGCCAGTTGTGGAAGTAAATGTTCGTACTTTGTTGCTTTTGTATTATTTGATACTGTTTCATGTCCTTCAATTTCACCTATAATTGTCAGAAGACGAATTTTGTAATTCTTTTTATTTTCATTTAACATTAACGCACCAAATTCTTTGATTTCATCTGATTTTTGCTTTTTTTCCTCGCTCATATAAATATGCCTCCTGTTGAAAGTAAATAAATACTATTACTAGCATGCACAGAATACGGGGAAAATATGTATTGTATCCAATTCTGCATATCAATCCCTACAATTTAGACAAAAGAGCTGACTACTATTTAGAAACTACAATTCGGATACAAAAAACAGGAGGTATGGATACAAAATCATAGGAATCCATACCTCCCGAATCATATGTAATTAATATTAATCTTCCAGTGCCTGTTCTACATCGGCAATCAGATCTTCAATATTCTCAATTCCAAGACTGAAACGAATCAGATCTGGCTGTACACCTGCTTCCAACAGTTCCTGCTCATTCATCTGTCTGTGTGTATGACTTGCAGGATGAAGTACGCAGCTTCTTGCGTCTGCTACATGAGTTACAATCGCAACCAGTTTCAGTTTGTCCATCATCTTTACTGCTGCTTCTCTTCCACCTTTTAATCCAAAAGTGATAACACCACATGTTCCATCCGGCATATATTTCTGAACGAGGTCATAATCTTTACTTCCCGGAAGTGATGGGCAGTTTACCCATGCCACTTTCTCGTGTCCCTGGAGATACTGTGCCATCTTTACAGCGTTCTCACAATGTCTTGGCATTCTCAAATGAAGACTCTCGAGTCCAAGGTTCAAAAGAAATGCATTCTGTGGAGACTGGATCGATCCAAGATCTCTCATCAGCTGTG
>OIMN01000149.1_pt1 | contig 11972 bp, 8 predicted proteins | sample 1584861 | NCBI WGS metagenome assembly OIMN01 (sample SAMN02674597, study PRJEB24791) | human gut metagenome, SKBSTL013 | isolation source: stool | host: Homo sapiens | place: USA | reverse complement strand
GCTCTTCCGATCTAAGGTCTTACCAGCGCCGGAAATGGCCTGATAGGTGCACACCAGTGCCTTACTCACGCCAAAGTCCTTCATCAGGGGATGAAGGGCGGGCACATAGCTCTGCAGGCTGCAATTGGACTTGACCGCGATGAAGCCGCGCTTGGTGCCCAGACGCTTGCGCTGGGCAGGGATGATCTCGATATGGTCGGCGTTGATCTCGGGAACCACCATGGGAACGTCCGGGGTGAAACGATGGGCACTGTTGTTGGAGACCACCGGGCACTCTGCCTTGGCGTATGCTTCCTCCAGTGCTTTGATCTCGTCCTTGGGCATATTGACAGCGCAGAAAACAAAATCCACCTGCGAAGCAACTTCCTCTACCTTGGAAGCGTCCAGAACGGTCATCTTCTTCACGCTCTCCGGCATGGGAGTAGTCATGGCCCAGCGGGAGCCCACTGCATCCTCATAGCTTTTGCCCGCACTGCGGCCGGATGCAGCCAGAACGGTCAGCTTGAACCAGGGATGATTCTCCAGCAGAGTCACAAAACGCTGACCCACCATACCAGTTGCGCCTACGATACCCACTTTATACTGTCTATCCATTTCCAGCACCTTTCCTTTCAAAAAACAAACAGCAAATCTTATCATTGTGCACAACACGGCTTGCAAACCGGACAGCAATGCAATATAATAGATACTGTTTATACAGATTCTATAATATCATTGATACGTTGTCCGTGTCAATCATCGGAAAGGCAAATGCACAGTATGTTAAAAAAAGATTTTTGGTATGATTTACCCAAAGAGCTCATTGCACAGGAACCTGCGTCCCCGCGGGATGCGGCACGGCTGATGGTTCTGAGCCAAAAGGACGACAGCATCCGGCACAAGGTATTCCGCGACCTGCCGGAATTTCTGGAGCCGGGAGATCTTTTGGTAGTGAATAATTCCAAGGTGCTGCCCGCCCGCATCGTGGGCGTCAAGCAGCCTACCGGTGCCGTGTGCGAGCTGCTGCTGCTGCGACAGGTGAAGGGAGACCAGTGGGAGTGCCTGGCAAAGCCCGGCAAGCGGATGCAGCCCGGCACAAAGGTGAGCTTTGGCGACGGCAGTCTGACCGCCGTGGTGGACGAGACCATGGAGGACGGCAACAAGTACGTTACATTCTATTATGATACCGAAACGCTTTATGAAAAGCTGGATGAATTTGGTAAGATGCCGCTGCCGCCCTACATCACAAAGCAGCTGGAGGATCAGAGCCAGTACCAGACCGTCTATGCCAAGGAGCTGGGCAGCGCAGCTGCTCCCACCGCCGGGCTGCACTTTACCCCGGAGCTGATGGACACTATCCGCGCCATGGGGGTCGGCATTGCCGAGGTCACCCTGCACGTTGGTCTGGGCACCTTCCGACCTGTGCAGGAGGACGAGATCGCCGACCATAAGATGCACAGCGAGTGGTACTCCATCAGCGAGGAGACCGCCCGGCGCATCCGCGAGACCAAGGCCGCAGGCCACCGGGTCATCGCTGTGGGCACCACCAGCTGCCGCACACTGGAGGCTGCCGCTGCCAAGTACGGCGAGATCAAGGCTTGCAGCGGCAACACCTCCATCTTCCTGTACCCGGGGGTGAAGTTCAACTGCATCGACGGTCTGATCACCAACTTCCATCTGCCGGAGAGCACCCTGATCATGTTGGTGTCCGCCCTGTACGGCTACGAAAAGACCATGCACGCCTATGAGGTAGCTGTGGCAGAGAAGTACCGTTTCTTCTCCTTTGGCGATGCTATGCTGATAGTCTGATACAAAATTCGCGCTTTTTGCGATATTTGTATGTGAAAGGTAAGGATGCGATCTGCATCCGCCGCTCCCCTTACAATTACGGCAGACCGCTGCTGTGATCATTCTGATAACTTGCAGGCTCGTGGCCTGCATCGAGGCTGCACGGCTGTTTTTCGTGCGCAGAAAGGAACGAATAATCATGCCTTCTTTGACGACCTACACCCTGCTCAAGCAGGAGCACAACGCCCGGCGGGGCGAGTTCAAAACCGTGCACGGCACGGTGCAGACCCCTGCCTTCCAGAACGTTGCTACCGCCGGTGCCATCAAGGGCGGCCTGTCGGCGCAGGATCTGAAGGATATCGGCGCGCAGGTCATGCTGTGCAATACCTACCATCTGCATCTGCGTCCCGGCGACAAGCTGGTAGCGGATATGGGCGGCCTGCACAAGTTTACCCGCTGGAACGGGCCTATCCTGACCGACAGCGGCGGATTTCAGGTATTCAGTCTGGCAAAGCTGCGCAAGATCACCGAGGAGGGCGTGACCTTCGCCTCCCATCTGGACGGGCACCGCATCTTCATGGGGCCGGAGGAGAGCATGCAGATCCAGGCAAACTTGGGCTCTACCATTGCCATGGCCTTTGATGAGTGCGTGGAGAACCCCGCCCAGCACGATTACTCCAAGGACAGCTGCGAGCGCACCACCCGCTGGCTGAAGCGCTGCAAGGCCGAAATGGCACGCCTGAAGCACGAGGGTATCTCGGTCAACCCGGATCAGCTTCTGTTCGGCATCAATCAGGGCTGCACCTATGCAGACCTGCGTGTGGAGCACATGAAGCAGATCGCCGAGTTGGAATTGGACGGCTACGCCATCGGCGGTCTGGCTGTGGGTGAGCCCACCGAGGTGATGTATGAGATGATCAGTCAGGTGGAGCCGCACATGCCCAAGGACAAGATCCGCTATCTGATGGGCGTCGGCACCCCCGGCAACATCATCGAGGCCGTAGCCCGTGGTGTGGATTTGTTTGACTGCGTTATGCCCAGCCGCAATGCCCGCCACGGCCACCTGAATACATGGAGCGGCATCATTAACATCAAGAATGCCAAGTACGAGCGGGACGAGCGTCCCATTGACCCCGCCTGCGGCTGCCCGGTGTGCCGCAACTATTCCCGCGCCTACATCCGGCACCTGCTCAAGGCAGATGAGATGTTGGGTATGCGCCTGACCGTGATGCACAATCTGTGGTTCTACAATCATCTGATGGAACGTATCCGGGACGAACTGGATGCCGGCACCTTTACCGCCTTCCATGACAGATACGTTAAACTTCTGGATACCCGAATTTAAACTTTAGCCTTGCAACAAGGCTGATAAGAGGGTATAATAGCATTATCTGAATTTTTGAGAGGAGATTTTGCCCCATGCAATTTCTGACTACCACGTCCGAAGGCTATATCAGCCTGTTCTTCACGCTGGCACTGATGCTGGTCCTGCTGTACTTCATGATCTACCGTCCCCAGAAGAAGCAGGAAAAGAAGGATGCCGCTATGCGCAGCAGTCTGGAGATCGGCGATCAGGTCACCACCATCGGCGGTGTCATTGGCCGCGTTGTCGCCATCAAGGATGACACCTTTGTTCTGGAGACCGGCGCCGACCGCGTGAAGATCCGCTTCACCAAGTCTGCGATCTCTTCGGTCGAAAAGCTGAACATGGACAAGGCTCCTGCCGACAAGAAGTAAGCGTTTACACCGTGCATACATGAACCGCCTCCCTGCATAGACTATGTGCAGGGAGGCGGTTTTGTTATGTCTGAGTCTCGAGGTTTCCCGGCGGAGCTTCTTTCGTTTCTGGCTTTCGGGGTGCTGGGGGTAGCTGTAACGGCGGCAGCTTTGGCATGTTTTGCGCAGCTGATGGCCGGGCAGGGCTGCTCCGGCGGTGTAGTGCCGATACTTGCCACAACAGCTGTGTGCATGGGCAGTTTGTTGTGTGCACTGGCGGCGACGTTCCGTAAAAAGGCACACGGTCTGTTGACGGGACTGCTCCAAAGTACATTTCTGGCAGTGCCGCTGGCGCTTTCTGCTGCATGGAACGGCACTGCCGCCGAGCCTGCTGTGGTATGCCGCATTCTGGTGGTGCTGCTCTGCGGTTGCATTGGCGGGCTTCTTGGGGTCACCCTGCGCAGCCACAGGCACACGCTTCGTTGATCGATCCAGCAAATCGAATCCATCAGAGGGAGAAAACAGCGTATGTGGATCTATGAACAGACAAAATCAGAAGAAAGCCTTTCTTTGCTGCCGCAGACGGTCGGCCTACCGGTGCAAACAGAAGAGCCTGCCCTTCCGCCTGTACCGGCACAGGCAGCTGAACCGGCAGAGCAATTGACGCAAAAAGAGCCCTGCATCCCGGCAAAGCGCCACGCCACCCAGGATTGCTGGCTGCTGGCTGCGGCGTTTCTGCTGGGGTGTACGGCAGCCGGTGTGTTACAGGCCGTATGCGATGCCCGGCAGGCAGAGCTGTTGCGGTATTATCTGGAAGCGTGGCAAGGGCTGTTTACACCGAGCGGTATGCAGGGGGCTGTACAGCTTTTCGGCATGGAATACCTGACACTCGGCCTTGTGGTCAGCCTGTTTCTGGTATTGGGGCTTTCTGCCCTTGGCCCAGTAATGATCTTTGGCAATATGATGTTGTACGGCTTGGGCAGCGGGCTGCTTATGGTACAGCTTTGCGCCGCAGGCGGGTGGAAAGCAATACTTCCGGCGCTGCTATGGACAGGCTTACCGGCGGCAGCAGCAAGCGGTTGTCTGTGCTTTTTCGGGGCCTGCGCTTTGCAGGTCAGCAGCCGAATCCACGCATATTCTTTCCGCAAGCATCCCGGCGGACAAGCCCGCCCTGGAGTGCGGGCACTGATGGGACAATATCTGCTGACCATGGTTATGCTGCTGCCGCTGTGCGGCGCGGCGGCAGGGCTTTCGTATTTGGGCAGCCGCCTGTAAATGGTATCCTTTTCTTGCGGGTTTTGGCGCAGTGTGTTACAATAACAAAAGACCATAATAAATGAGGGACAGACATGAAACTAAAATCCGTCTATGTATGCTCCAATTGCGGAGAGACAAGCCCCCGCTGGATGGGGCGCTGCCCCAGCTGCGGCAGCTGGAATACCATGAACGAGGATGTTGTGGCCGAAGCCCCTAAGGCAGGGACTCCTGCCGCCCGTCAGGCTGCCGCGGCTCGTCAGGAGGGCGTGACCACCCTGACCGCCCGGCGGCTGTCAGAGATCAGCACCACGGAGGAAAAGAGCCGCATCCTGACCGGCATCTCGGAACTGGACCGCGTATTGGGCGGCGGTATCGTGCTGGGCGGTGTAGTTCTTTTGAGCGGTGAGCCTGGCGTGGGTAAATCCACTATGCTGTTACAGCTGTGCGGTGCCATCTCCAATCAGCACAGCGTGCTGTATATCACTGGCGAGGAGTCTGTCCGGCAGGTCAAGCTGCGGGCAGCACGGCTGAAGGTACCGCAGAATAACATCTTTCTGGCGGCGGAAAACGACGTAGACGAGATTTGCGGTCTGATCGAAAAGGAAAAGCCGGATCTTGTGGTCATCGACTCCATCCAGACCATGCGCTGCATGGATATCTCGTCCTCGTCTGGCACGGTCAGTCAGGTGAAGGAAAGCGCTGCCCGGCTGCTGGCGGTAGCCAAAAAGCAGGAGATTCCCATGTTTATCGTGGGTCATGTGAACAAGGATGGCGCAATTGCAGGCCCCAAGGTCATGGAACATATCGTGGATACGGTACTCTACTTTGAGGGCGACAAGATGCTGCCGTACCGCATTCTGCGGGCAGCCAAAAACCGCTACGGCTCCACTAATGAGCTGGGAATGTTCGATATGACCGGCACAGGGCTTGCCGAAATCGAAAATCCATCCCAGATGCTGCTGGAAGGACGTCCGCTGGGCGTTTCCGGCAACTGCGTGGCCTGCACCATGGAGGGTAGCCGTCCTATCCTAAGCGAGATACAGGCACTTGCCACCAAGACGAATTTTCCGGCACCCCGTCGCGCCTGCAGCGGATACGACTATAACCGCATGAACCTTTTGATCGCCGTGCTGGAAAAGCGGGCAGGGTACTTCTTTGGCAATCTGGATGTTTACGTCAACATTGTGGGCGGCATTGCACTGCGGGATACCGCCTGCGACCTTGCAGTCTGCCTGAGCATGGTCTCCTCGCTGCTGGACCGCCCGGTCAGCGATAAGCTTATCGCCATTGGTGAGGTAGGTCTGGGCGGGGAAGTGCGCAGTGTGCCCAATCTGGAACAGCGCCTGCACGAGGCTGAGCGTATCGGCTTTGAGCGGGCTGTTATCCCAAAGCACAGCCTTGCACACCTGAATGCCGCAGATTATCCCGGCATGAAGCTGGTCGGTGCAGCGTATATCGCAGATGCCATCAATGCGCTAAAAAATGACCGCCTGTGATGAAACGAGGAACCTATGTCGATCTATCTGGACGAAAGAAATCCCGGCAAGCACGCGCCCTTTGAGGATGCTGCCCCGGATATTGTGGAATATGTACGTTATCTTGAAGTAATCGCCGGCAAAAGCGCCAATACGGCGTTCAGTTATTACTGTGACCTACGCTCCTTCAGCCGCTTTATGAAGCGCCGCCGCGGGCTTGTGGCCACAGATGCAGAATTTAAGGAGATCGATCCCAAAGGGCTGGATACAGCCTTCTGGGGCAGCATAACAAAAGAGGATATCTACGAATATCTGTATTTTCTGAACCGGGAATGCGGCAACAAAAAATCCTCTACCGCCCGGCGGCTGGCCAGTCTGCACGGTTTTTATGATTATCTGGTCAATCAGGTCAACCGCTTATCCGAGGACCCTACGGCGGCCATCCGCCCGCCCAAGCAGGATAAAGTATTGCCCAAGTACCTGACGGCAGAGCAGTCAATCTCGCTTTTGGAGAGCACCCAGACCCAGAGCGATTTCCCGGAGCGGGACTATTGCATGGTGGTGCTGTTTCTCAACTGCGGTATGCGTCTTGCGGAACTGGTGGGCATGGACCTTGGAGACATCGATTTAGAGCAGCGTCAGATTCGCCTGTTCGGAAAAGGCCATAAAGAGCGTATGGTCTACCTGAATGATGCCTGCGTGGAGGCACTGCAACTATATCTGCGCAAGCGCAACACCATGGAGGGGCTTTCACCCAAGGAAAAAGCGGTGTTTATTACCCGTATGCGCAAGGAACGTATTTCGAACCGCAGAGTAGAACAGCTGATCTCCGGTGCAATGAAGGCTGCGGGGCTGAAGGGCTTTTCCACCCATAAGCTGCGTCACACCGCCGCAACGCTGATGTATCAGACCGGCAATGTGGATATCCTTACCCTCAAGCAGCTTCTGGGGCACAGCAGTGTGGGAACAACACAAATTTATACGCACCTGCAAGAATTTCAGGTGCGCTCTGCCATTGAAGAAAACCCACTGGGCAAGGTGCTACCCATCAAAGCCGCAAAAGCAAGCTTGGATACAACAAATACGGCAGGGGAGACATCCGTTGAAAATGACCCGGCGGGAGAGGACGCTTCTGAGCCGTCCGGCCCTATGGCGGCCTTTGAGGGCGCTGCACAGGATGGCTTCCGGGCAGATATCTCGGCAATGTCCAACGAAGAAACCAACGATTCATCGATCGATACTTGAACCCGCACAAAACGTCTGAGACGATTCAAAGACCTATGGCGCGATCCGGCTTGACCGGATAACGTCATGGGTCTTTATAATTTACATTATAAGCAGTCAGCAGCAATACATACAGGAGCATCCATAGAAACGCGCAACGTAATGTCTACACAAAAACAAATGTTATAAAGCAAGCACATAGATGCTTACTGGAATAAAATGAATTACAAATGAACCGATGCAGCAGCGCATAACACAGGAAGCATCTGTAAGCATGAGACAAATAAAACCATAAAATATGATAAAAATTGCAGAATGTGCAGAACGGCTGAACTAAGCCCGAAAATGAGCCAGCTGAGGCTGGAACGCCAAAAATCCGGGAAATGGGCATTTTTTACTTCCCTAAGTTTCGCATAACGTGCATTATACGAAACATGTACAATTAAAAAGAGAAGCTGCCCTTCTCTCTTTCTGTCAGATTTTCGGCAGCTTCTGTGGACGCTTTTCTGTTTGCACACGGCCGCTTCTACGCCGCTGGACGTATTACCAGTATGTTCAAGCGTTCAACTTATGCCTGCGGTAGCCGTTCCAGTGCGTTACAGGTCCTGTTATAAAAGCAGTATCGTTTCTTTTCCTTTGGTGATGCGATGTTCATTTCACCGGCAGCGGTTCTGTACCGAAGTATGCACAGATGGCTTCGTAATAAATGCGTGCTACTGCCTTGCAGCCCTGTTCACTGCCAAAATGCTCCACATCCTCATCGTTCGTCACAAAACACTGCTCTGCCAACACTGCCGGACAATCCACATCCTCCAGCAGCGTAAAGCTGCGCTCAGGCCGCACCTGCGTGTAGGTATTCTCCACCAGCTGCTTCTGGTCGTTTTCCAGATAATAAATGTAACGCACTCCCCCTCGCCCGCGCAGCCTTGCGCCGATGCTCTGCATTCCACCTGCCAGCAGTTTTGCAAAATAAAAACTTTCCTGATGCCATGTACGCCCGGGCACTGCCGGATAGCATTCAAACCCGGCTGCCGTAGAGCCATTGGCTGCGGAGTTGCCGTGGATAGACAGCAGCAGCTGCGGGCTTTGGGCGCTGGCTTCGGCTGCACGCTGGGCAGGCGTGGCGGTTGCATCAAAGCTTTCCCGGGTTTGCAGCGGGATGTAATTCGAATCCTCTTCTAACCATTGGAGCAGCGCAGCAGCCGTGGCTGCGGTGACCTGTTTTTCTTCGACCACTCCCCTTGCGCCCGGGTCACTGCCGCCATGTCCGGCGTCCACTGCCACACGGTACGGCGGGTCGCCCACCACAGGACGAAAATCATCCTCTGCGGCCGAGACTGCAGGTTCTGCGGGCGCATTCAGTTCTAGCGCCGCCTTCCATAAAAACAGGCCGAAACAGAGCATCAATGCCGCAAAAACAAGCAGTAGTCCATGCAAAATCCGACGCTGGGCTTTGCGGCGGTGCGTTTTGCATTTGCTATGTTTATTTACTGGTCTGCGCTGACTGGTTGGCATAAAGCTTTACTTCCTGTTCGTTTTACATTCCTATTTATATAATACGAGTATACTCGCCTTTTCCTTGCACTGCAACAAAAAAAAGACTGCCAATTTTTCAAAAGGCAGTCCTTACTGGGTTATTTCAGTTCTACAACCGTCACGCCGCTCTCACCTTCGCCGTAACGACCAAGACGGAAGCTTTTGACCATGCGGTTGCCACGCAAATGCTTATGGATGGCAGTGCGCAGTGCGCCGGTGCCGTTGCCGTGGATCAAGTAGACCACCGTCTGTCCGTTCAGGATGGCGCGGTCAATAAAGGAATCCACCTCCGACAGTGCCTCGTCCACCGTCAGCCCCAGCAGGTTGCACTCCATTTTGGCGGTGCGCTGTACGCGCTCTACCCTGCCGTTGGGACGGTTGGTGTCGCCGGTCAGGCGGGAATACCGCTGCTGCGCTTTGGTCTTGGGCGCAGTGGGTTCTTTTACCAGCTTTTCCGGTTGCTTCAGGCCCTTGAGGGGCACCTTAGTCTTGATGATACCGGCACGCACCAGAACATCGCCGTTTTTGTCTGGCAGCGCCAGAACGGTGGCCAGCTGGTTCAATTCTGCAATGCAGACCTCCTGTCCCACCTTTACATCCTTCAGCGGTACAAACTCCTTGACGGGGTTATGCACCACCTCCGTACCGGCAAACAGCTTTTCGGTCTCCTTTTTGGCAATTTCGCGGGCACGCTGCGCCTTCTGCTGGGCGCTCATGCGCTCGTCCTTTTGCAGCTGGCGCAGTTCATCGGTCAGTGCGTAGGCCTGCGTTTCCACCTGCTGTGCCAGCGTGCGCGCCTTGGCACGGGCGGCTTCCAATTCATTCTCGCCCTGCTGGATCAACTCATCCCGTTTTTTGCGGGCGGCTTCCAGCTGATGGGAAGCTTCGTTGCGCAGCTGCTCCACTTCGTTCTGGCTTTCCTTCAGCTGCAGCTTCAGGTCGTCCAGCTGACCCAGAACCGCATCCAGACGCTTATCCTCGGCAGACAGATGCTGCTGAGCCGCTTCAATGACGCGGCTGGGGATGCCCAGTTTTTCGCTGATCAGGAATGCGTTGGATTTGCCCGGTACGCCCACGCTCAGCTTATAGGTGGGACGCAGGGTCTCCAGATCAAACTCGCAACTGGCGTTGACCACACCCTTAGTCTCCAGTGCAAAGACCTTCAGTTCCGCATAGTGGGTGGTCGCCATCAGCAGTACGCCACGGCGGCGCAGCTCCTCAATGATGGCAACTGCCAGCGCGGCACCCTCAGCGGGGTCGGTACCGGCACCCAGCTCGTCCAGCAGCACAAGGGTGTGCGGCATAGCCAGTTCCAGAATACCGGTGATTTTTTTCATGTGGCCAGAGAAGGTGGAAAGGCTCTGCTCAATGCTCTGTTCGTCGCCGATATCCACCAGAAATTCATCAAACACGCAGATCTCGCTGCGCTCGTCAGCAGGAATCAAAAAACCGCACTGTGCCATGGCGCACAGCAGACCGGCGGTTTTCAGGGTGACCGTCTTACCGCCGGTGTTCGGGCCGGTGATGATAAGGGAATCGTATTCCCCGCCCAGTGCAATATCCACAGGAACACACTTTTGCGGATCGATCAGCGGGTGGCGGGCACGGATCAGATTAAAGGAAGAATCCGTCCGCACAGCGGGCTTGAAGGCCTTCAACTCCAGTGCAAGCCGCGCCTTTGCCAGCAGGATGTCGATTTCCAGCATGGCCTTGTAGCTGTACTGGAACTGCGGCTCAATGGCGGCCACCTGTGCGGTAAAGGCCACCAGAATGCGCTCGATCTCCTGTGCCTCCTGTGCGCGGTACTGCAGAATGCGGGCGTTTGCCTCCACCACAGCCTGCGGTTCCACGAACACCGTAGCACCCGTAGAGGATACATCGTGAATGATACCGCTCACCTCGCCGCGGTACTCGCTCTTGACCGGCACAACATACCGGCCGTTGCGCATGGAAACCACGCTCTCCTGCAAGTATTTTGAGGTGTCCATATTGCGCACCATGCTTTCCAGCCGGTCGCGGATGCTGTTTTCGGTGGCGCGGATCTTTTTGCGCAGCTCTGCCAGCGTGCGGGAGGCGGTATCCGCCATGGCATCCGGTGCCAAAATGGCGCTGGAGATCTGCTGCTCAAGGCCCGGCTCCGGTGCCAGCGCGTAAAACAGATCATCGGTCGGCAGCGCGTCATGCTCAGAGGAGCCGTACCAGCTGGTCAGGTGCTGAAAATTGCGCAGCGCACCGGCCACCATCAGCAGCTCGCCCATAGAAAGCACGCCGCCCTTTACGGCACGGGCGGCAAGCTGGCTGACCCCCTCTACCCCGCCAAAGCGCGGCGAGCCGTTTTTAATCAGCAGGGTGTTGATGGCGTCCGTCTGCTCCAGCGCGTAGCGCACCTCGTCCGGGTCGCACTGCGGCTGAGTGGCAAGCAGCATTTCGCGCGCTTCCTTGCACACGCAGCCCTCTGCGGCACGGGCAATGATCTTATCCAGTTCCAGAGTTTTTAAGTAACTTGTTTCCATAGGTTCCCTTTATGCTCAGGGCAGCAGGGTCTTTAAAAAGTCATAGCTTTTCAAAGGCTTGTCCATGTGGGTCAGTGCATAGCGCTCTGCCACTGCGGAAAGCTTTTCCAGACTGCCCACAGAAATTTTGAATGCAAATATTTTTTTGTCGTCCACAAGGCAGATGTGCCGCAGCGCATACAGTGCGCCCTGATCAAGGTTGCAGGTCTTTCCTGCTTTTGCGGCGCAGTCTGCACAGAGCAGATGGCCTTCCTGCACATCCAGATAGAACGCAGCACCATCATAGGCGCTGCAATCGCGGCAGCACACGATCTGCGGCATAAAGCCGCACTCGCTCATGGTGCGCAGCTCAAACACAGCCTTGACCACATGCAAGTCGGTTTTACCCACGCTGATCATATACAGGCAGTTCAGCAGCAGGCGCAGTTCCTTGGCAGCTTCCTCCCCCGTAGGAGAAAGCGCCGCCGCCATCTCGGCAAGATAC
>OIMN01000147.1_pt1 | contig 11980 bp, 10 predicted proteins | sample 1584861 | NCBI WGS metagenome assembly OIMN01 (sample SAMN02674597, study PRJEB24791) | human gut metagenome, SKBSTL013 | isolation source: stool | host: Homo sapiens | place: USA | reverse complement strand
CCATCTTCAACGGAAACAGTATTTCTGAATAGAGCAGATCCCGGCAGACTGCGGTCTGCCGGGATCTGCATTTTCACGGGAGGGGGTGCAGCGGAAAATGGCATTCCGTTTGTTTGAAGCATCTGCCGGTTGGGACCCTTCCGGTGAAAAAGGGATTCCTGAAAATCCGCAGATTTTCAGGAATCCCCAATAAAAAATAATTATTCCGCTAAATATGCTCAGAGCAAAGCGGAAAGCATTCAAATGGTAATCAACCCAGACTGATGCCCATGCGGCGGGCGACGGTGAGCAGGTCGCAGTTCTCCGGCACGTTGCGGGTCTTGCCTGCAATGTCGGCCAGACGGTTCTGGGTGACATGGCGGTTCACCATGGCAACGGTCACGCCGTAGCGCTCGATCTCCACCAGCTTTGCCGCATAGCTGCCGAACTGGGTGGCCAGCACACGGTCGTAGGCGCTGGGGCTGCCGCCGCGCTGCATGTGACCCGGGATGCACACGCGGGTCTCCATGCCGGTCTTTTTCTGCACGGCCTGTGCAATGCGGTTGGTGGCAGTGGTGCCAAGGCCGGCCTCGGCACGCTTGGCCATCCAGTCCTTGCGCTTCATGCGGGCTTCCTCGGTGTTGATGGCACCCTCGGCCACGGCAAGAATGGAGAAGTTCGAGCCCTTCTTGGCACGGCGCTCCACGGCCTCGCACACGCGGTCGATATCGTAGGGCAGCTCGGGCAGCAGAATGATGTCCGCACCGCCGGCAATACCGGAGTACAGGGTAAGCCAGCCGGCCTTGTTGCCCATGATCTCAATGCACATCACGCGGCTGTGGCTGCCGGCGGTGGTGTGGATGCGGTCGATGACGTCCGTGGCGATGTCCACGGCGGTATGGAAGCCAAAGGTCACATCGGTGCCGTAGATATCGTTGTCGATGGTCTTGGGCAGGCCGATGATGTTCAGCCCCTCCTGCGAGAGCAGATTGGCAGTTTTGTGGGTGCCGTTGCCGCCCAGACACAGTAGGCAGTCCAGCTTTGCCGCCTTGTAGGTCTTTTTCATGGCGGCGACTTTATCAATATTGTCGTCCTCCACCACGCGCATCAGCTTGAAGGGGGTGCGCTTGGTGCCCAGAATGGTGCCGCCCAAGGTCAGGATGCCGCGGAAGTCGTCCTCGTTCATTTCACGGTAGTCGCCGTTGATCAGGCCGCTGTAACCGTTGGCGATGCCCACGATCTCCACGTTATCTCCCATGCGGGCGTACAGTGCTTTTGCAACGCCGCGGATGGTGGCGTTCAGGCCCGGACAATCGCCGCCGGAAGTCAGGATACCAACACGTTTTTTCATTCAAATACCCTCTTTCATTATCATTCAGGCAAAGCCGAACGGTCCGGCAAAGGGTGCCGGGCTGACCGGGGTCCTACCTTTTTATAGTATTAGAGTATTCCGAAAGGGGAGTGCTGTCAAGAGAAAAACCAAAAAATTACAAGCCTGCGTGCACCGGAAAGCCGCTGCGAAAACTTTTGCAGAAAAACTGAAAAAATGGTTGACAAGCAGCCCGCCGGCGTGTATAATATCCCTTGTCAGCAACGCACGGTGCGGCTGACACAACCGAATATTGGGGATTTGCATAGTGGTAGTGCGGTAGACTCTGACTCTACTTGTGGGAGTTCGATTCTCTCATCCCCAACCAGTTACCGCAGCCGAATAAGCTGCGGTATTTTCGGGGCATAGCGCAGTTGGTAGCGCGCCTCGTTCGGGACGAGGAGGCCGTGGGTTCAAATCCCGCTGCTCCGACCAAAAAGACCAGTACACATTTGTGTACTGGTCTTTTTTTGCTTTTGCACGAACAGGCTGTAAAAAAGTGGCTCGGAAACACCGACAGGCGTTTCTGAGCCACTGATATTATATCGTTTCCAGCAGTGCGGGCAGCTGGGCAAGGTCGTCGATGACGTAGGGACTGGCCTTTTCCAGCCGGGCGCGGGACTGGTGCCCGCCGGTGTACAGCACACAAGTTGCACCGATGGCCGCAGCCACTGCGGCATCGTGGTCGGTGTCGCCGACCATCACACAGGCCGCCGGGTCGATGCCGGTGCGGCGCAGATAGTCGGTGCCAAGCTGTACCTTGCTTACGCCGTAAATGTCCGCAAGGCCGAGCAACTCGGTAAAAAAGCCTTGCAGACCCCGGGCGGATACCTGCTCGATCAGGTAATCACGGCGGGAGGCGGAAAGCACAGCCTGCTGCCAGCCCATGCGGGCCAGCGTTTGCAGGGTGTCAACGGCGTGTGCCGTTACGGCGCAGCCGGGCACACCGGCGTTGTAGTGCTCCATAAAGCGTGCGGCAAGCTCCGGGTAGGGGTGCCGCGCAAAGTCGAACCCGGCACAGCGGTAGTAGTCCTCGATGGGAAAGCCGAACAGCTCCCGGTAGGCTGCCAGATCGTACCGCTGGGGGTAGCCGTGGGTCTCCAGCATCCAGTTCAGGCAGCTGTGGGTAAAATCCACATCGTCCATCAGGGTACCGTTCCAGTCCCAGAAGATCATACCGTTTGGCTGCATGGAAACCTCCTTGCGTTATTCCGTCACAAACACCTTGCGCAGTGCGGCGTTGCTCTCGATCAACTTTACCAGCACAACGCCCAGCACCGTGCAGCTGATCAGCTCACCGATGCCAACCGAGATGCCGTTGGTGATGCAGGCCAGCCAGATGGGGGCGCTGGACGTGGGGTCCGGGAACATCACGGCGATCTCAATACCGATGATCACCGCGTTGAAAAGCACCGGGGGCAGGCTGGCGGCAATGGCCAGACCCTTGAAGCGCACATTGCGCAGCTTGTAGGTGATAAGGCAGGCCAGCAGGGTAGCCAGTGTGCCAAAGATCACATCCACGATGGTGGAGCCCAGCAGGTTTGCCAGGAAGCAGCCCAGCACCACGCCCACGATGTACTCTGCACCGAACACGGGCAGCAGGCACAGAGCCTCGGCCACACGCACCTGCACAGCACCATAGGAAAGGGGCTGCAGTGCCAGACACAGCACCACATAGATGGCTGCCACTACACCGCAGTGCACCAGCTTACGGACGGAAGAATTCTGATTCATGATAATACTCCAGCGGTTTGATTTTGACCGCACAGGAACCGCCAGCTCCTGTGGGTTTTGCCCAGCGCCGCTCGAGTGGCACCGGGGAGCCTAAAATCCTAAGTTGCTCTTTGAGGATACTGCACAAAAAAGCACAGCAGTAGGGAGTATATCACAAAATCGGACGGAATGCAACGGGAATTGGACGATTGAAAATGCCTGCCGCGCTGCTCTGGGCAGATTCGGCAGAAAGAAAGCTTTTATTATAGAGCCGAAGCTGCTGCCTGCGAAAATGGAAAAAGCTGAGCACCTGACTTTCTCGGATGCTCAGCCTTGCTGTACTTGTTTTTGCGGAGTTGCTTTTACTGTTTCTTGCGTTTTGCGGGCTTTTTCTTCCGCACGCTGTAACCAAAGGTGCCCAGCTTTTTGCCAAGGGCCAGATACTCGCCGTGGCTGTACACGATGAGGTTTGCCTTGTCCAAGCACAGCTTGCCTTTTTCGTCCAGCAGGCTCTCGTCCACATCGCAGGCCACCACCTCGGCCAAAAACAGGTCGTGGCTGCCCAGCGGGATGCGCTGGGTGATGCGGCACTCCAGATTGACCGGGCTTTCCTCCAGCACCGGGCAGTCGGTCAGCACGCTGCCGGGGGCGGCGTGCAGGCCGCAGGCGGCAAACTTGTCCACCTCGCGGCCGCTCTTCACGCCGCACCAGTCGATGGCACGCACCAGCTTTTCGGTGGGCAGATTGATGGCGAACTGCCCGCTCTCGCATAGCAGCTGATGGCTGTACCGCTCCGGGCGCACGCTGATGGATACCATGCTGGGCTGGGTGCAGATGGTGCCTGTCCAGCCGATGGTGATAAGGTTGGGCTTATCCAGCCCGCCGCAGGATATCAGTACCGGCGGCTCCGGGTTCAAAAGGGTGCTGCCCTTCCAACTTTGCTTGCTCATCCGTGATATTTCCTTTCGTAGGGAGCCCATGTGCGCTCCGAGATGATATAGCGCGGGCGGGCCTTTGTTTCCATATAGATCTTGCCGATATACTCACCGATCACGCCCAGACACACCAGCTGCACGCCGCTCATAAAGCAGACGATGCAGACGGTGGAGGCCCAGCCTGCCACGCTGCTGCCCATGGCAGCGCACACGATGGCCCAGATGACCCCGATAAAGCTGACAAGGCTCACCACGATGCCCGCTCCGGTGATGATGCGGATAGGCTTGTTGGAAAGGCTGGTAATGCCGTCAAAAGCCAGCGCCAGCATCTTGCTCAGGGGGTAGTGGCTCTCGCCGGCCAGACGCTCGTGACGCTCGTAGGTGACCACATCGTGGGGAAAGCCCACCAGCGGCACCATGCCCCGCAAAAAGATGTTGACCTCTTTGTAATCCGCAAAGCTTTCCAGCACGCGGGTGCTGATCAGGCGGTAGTCTGCGTGGTTGAACACGATATCCGCGCCCAGAGCGTTCATCACATGATAAAAGCCCTCGGCGGTGAACCGCTTGAAGAAGGTGTCGGTGTCCCGGCGGCTGCGCACACCGTACACCACCTCGGCACCGTCCAGATACTTTTTCACCATCTCGTCCATGGCGTTGATGTCGTCCTGACCGTCGCAGTCGATGGAGATGGTGATATCGCAGCTGTCGCTGTGCAACGCCTCCATCAGCCCCGCCAGCACGGCGTTCTGGTGGCCGCGGTTGCGGCTCTGGGAAATGCCGATATAGTGCTCGTCCTGTGCGGCAAAGCCTTGGATCAGTTCCCACGTTTTGTCGCGGGAGCCATCGTTGACAAAGAGCACCCGGCTTTTATCGCTGACCAGCCCCTGTGCGGTCAGACTGTGGATCTTTTCCAGAAACATGGGTGCTGTAATGGGCAGCACCTGCTCCTCGTTGTAGCAGGGGATCACAATCCAGAGTACGGGCTTAGACATTGTTTTATCGCTCCTTATTGATAAAAGTAGTCAGAGGGTCACTGCACCATCTGCTGCAAGGCATCCGGCTCCAGCAGCTTGAAGCTGCTGCGGTAGGTGTCGATGAGACCTTCCTTCTGCATGGTGCTCAACTCCCGGGAAAGGGCGCTGCGGTCGCAGTTGAGGTAATCCGCCAGCTGGATGCGGGAGAAGGGGATGCTGAAGGTCAGGCTGTGGGCGCGGGCGGCCTCGCTGAGCAGATAGGCCGCCACCTTGGCGCGTAGGCTTTTCATTACCAGCAGGTCGATGCGGCGGGAGAGGGAAAAATATTTATCGCTGATGGTGCGCACAAGGTTCTGCACCACCCGCTGGTGGGCGGGGCTGCCGTCCGAGAGCAGCAGCCGCTCGTAGGGCAGCAGCAGCACCTCACAGGGGGCGGCAGCCAGCACGGTGACCGGGCTGGACAAGCTGGAGCCTCCCAGCACGTCCCCGAACACCCCGCCCGGCTCTACTTGGGCGATGGGGATGCGCACCCCGCCCGGTGCCGGGCGGTAGGCCTCCAGCTCGCCGGACAGCACGATGCCCACCCGGCGGCTGGGCTCCCCCGCCAGCACAAGGGCTTCGCCCTTGCCGTAGCTGCGCACACTGCCCCCCAGCCTGGACAGCAGCGTGCTGAGCTCCGCAGCGGAAAGCCCCGCGAACAGCGTGGTGGTTTGTAACAGCGGCAGATAATTATTCATCGCAACTCCGCAGAGAAAATAGTGTTCTCCGCAGCCTCCTGCAATTACGTTGCGCACGCAACGGTATTTTTACCCCTATTATAGTAAACTGGAACGCGCAAAGCAAATGATTTTGCAAAATTTTTCAAAAAAAGACCGGTTTCCGCTTCCCGTACCGGGGCGTGCCGGGTGTGAAAAGGAGTATTTCATGAAAAAGATCCTGTCCTTACTGCTGGCGTTCAGCCTTGCACTGAGCCTTGCAGCCTGCGGCGGCAGCGCGAGCTCTGCCGCTTCCAGCGCAGCGGTGTCCGAAGTTGCTTCCTCAGCGGCTGCTTCCGAGAAAGAGACCGCAGCGCCGCTGTCTGCTACCGAGCCGCTGCGCATCGCCGGGCTGAAGGGCCCCACCACCATGGGGCTTGTCAACCTGCTGTCGATGGAGCAGGCCAGTACTGCCGCCATGGACTACGATCTGCAGCTTTACGGCGCTGCGGATGAGATCGTGCCGCTGCTCATCAAGGGCGAGCTGGACATGGCTGCCATCCCGGCTAATCTGGCGGCGACCCTGTACCAGAAAACGAACGGCGGCATTCAGGCCGTGGCGGTGAACACTTTGGGCGTTTTGTATGTGGTGGAGCAGGGCGACACCGTCCACAGCATGGCCGACCTCAAGGGACGCACCATCCTGTCCACCGGCAAGGGCACTACCCCGGAGTATGTGCTGCGCTATCTGCTTACCGCCAACGGCATTGACCCGGACAAGGATGTGGATATTCAGTATTACAGCGAGGCTACCGAGGTGACCGCCCAGATGGCAACCACGCAGGATGCCATTGCAGTGCTGCCCCAGCCCTATGTGACTGCCGCCGGGCTGAAGGACGACACCCTGCGGGTAGCCCTTGACCTGACCGCCGAGTGGGACAAGGTGGCAGACACCCAGCTGATCACCGGTGTGACCGTGGTGCGCAAGGCCTACGCCGAGGAGCACCCGGACGTGGTAGCCGCCTTTCTGGCAGACTACGCCCAGAGCGTGAACACCGCCAACACTGATCTGGACGGCACCGCCGCCCTGTGCGAGGAGCAGGGCGTGGTGGCAAAAGCCGCCATTGCCAAAAAGGCACTGCCCAACTGCAACATCGTCTGCCTGACCGGCGAGGAACTGAAAGCAGACGTCTCCGGTTACCTGCAGGTGCTCTACGATGCCGACCCTGCCGCCGTGGGCGGCACGTTGCCCGGCGAGGACTTCTACTGGACAGCCCAGTAACAGCCTGAAAAAAGCATTCCATCTCCCGCCGCTCTGCCGTGGTACGCAGCGCGGCGGTTTTTGTTTCCCGGTTGCAATTCCGCTGCAAAAGTTCTACAATAGAGACACATTATAGAATATGGAGGGAAAACCTATGGCTTGCACTACCATTCTGGTCGGCAAAGCAGCATCGTACGATGGCTCTACCATGATCGCCCGCAACGATGACTCCGGCTCCGGCCATTTCACCGCTAAAAAATTTACCGTGATCCACCCGGAGGAGCTGCCCAAAATCTACCGCAGCGTCCTCTCCCATGTGGAGATCCCCCTGCCGGAAGGCGCATTGCGGTTTACCGCCATGCCCAACGCCGTGGAGGGCAAGGGCATCTGGGCGGCTTCCGGTGTCAACGCCGCCAATGTGGGCATGACCGCCACCGAGACCATCACCTCCAACCCCCGCGTGCTGGGCGCAGACCCGCTGGTGGAGTATCAGCCCGCCAAGGGTGAAAAGCCCGAGGTGCCCGGCGGTATTGGCGAGGAGGATATCGTCTATCTGGTACTGCCCTACATCCACTCTGCCCGCGAGGGCGTGCTGCGTCTGGCCAGCTTGCTGGAGCAGTACGGTACTTACGAGATGAACGGCATCGCTTTTCAGGATGTAAACGAGATCTGGTGGCTGGAGACCATCGGCGGTCACCACTGGATCGCCCGCCGCGTGCCGGACGATGTGTATGTGGTCATGCCCAACCAGCTGGGCATCGACACCTTTGATCTGGAAGATGCCTTCGGCGCACAGGAAAACTACCTCTGCTCTGCCGACCTGCGGGAGTTTATTGCCAAGAATCACCTCGACCTCTCTTTGGACGGCGCGCTGAATCCCCGGGACGCCTTTGGCAGCCACGATGACGCCGACCACGTTTACAACACCCCCCGCGCATGGTATATGCTGCGCTACCTCAACCCCCGCACATGGGTGTGGGAGGGTGCCGACGCCGACTACACCCCCATGTCTGACGACCTGCCGTGGTGCATGGTGCCGGAGCGCAAGGTGACCCCGGAGGACATCAAGTATATGCTGTCCAGCCACTATCAGGGCACCCCCTATGATCCCTACCTGAGCTACGGCGACAAGTCCGCAAAGGGCGCGTACCGTTCCATCGGCATCAACCGCAACGACTTTATGGCGCTTTTGCAGATGCGTCCCGACCAGCCGGAGGAATCCCGCGCTGTGGAGTGGGTGGCCTATGCCTCCAACGCCTTCAACACCATGGTGCCCTTCTACGCCAACGTGGAGCGTACCCCGGAGTATCTGGCCAACACCACCGGCACCGTGTCCACCGATAACTTCTACTGGACCAGCCGTCTGATTGCCGCCATGGCAGACGCCTCCTATAATAAATCCCTCTTCCACCTCGAGCGCTATGAGGAGGCCGTGCTCTCCGCTGCCCGCGCACTGGTGAACCAGTACGACGCAAAGCTTGCCGCCGAGCCGGACGCTGCAAGCCGCGCCGCCCTGCGGGAGGAAGCCAACACCGCCATTGCCGCTATGCTGCAGGAGAAGGCCGCCGACACGCTGGACAAGGTGCTGTTTGAGCTGAGCAGCCAGATGAAGAACGCCTACTCCCGCTCGGATGCCTGAGGTAAACCAGCCGGAGCACAAAAACCGGTCGCGACCGGTCACATAAACGCAGAAAAGACCACCGCATACACAAGTGCGGTGGTCTTTTTGCGTGCAAAAAACTCTTGTATCCAAGGTGTTGGAAATTCTGCACAAAAATGATGAAAATTCTTTGTGATCGAAAATGACCGAAGCTGATTGATTTTGACAAGATTTTTGCTATAATAAAGATACAAACAACCAAAACACGCCAAGACCGTGCGGAAACGGTCAGGCGTGGGAAGGAAAGAAGGAAAAAGACACCATGCTGGCGGAGGAACGTTTTGCGCTGATCCTAGAGCAGCTGAACGAGCAGCGCACCGTGACGGTGCAGCAGCTGTGTGAGGCGCTGCACACCAGCGAATCCACGATCCGGCGTGACCTGACCGAGTTGGACCGGCAGGGCAGGCTGACCAAGGTACACGGAGGGGCCACCCTGCCGGACAGCCGCTTTCTGGCAGACGAGCCTACCATGGAGGCTAAGGAGACGCTGGCGGTAGCCGAAAAGCGCAGCATTGCCGCAGCCGCCGCAGCGCTCATTGCTGCCGAGGATTTTGTATTCATTGATGCAGGCACCACCACGCTGGAGCTGGTGCGGGCGTTGACGGGTGTGGCGCTCAAAGCCACCTATGTGACCAATGGCGTGGCGCACGCCCGGCTGCTGGCGCAGAAGGGTTGTCGGGTGTATCTTCCCGGCGGGCTGCTGCGCCCCCAGACCGAAGCCATCGTGGGCGCTCCGGCGGTCAGCAGCATCCAGCAGTATAACTTCACCAAAGCATTCATGGGTGCCAACGGCGTGGCGCTGGAGGCGGGCTTTACCACCCCGGACCCCGAGGAAGCAGCGGTAAAGGCCGCTGCCGTCCGCCGCGCCCGGGAAAGCTGGTTCCTTGTGGATGACGCCAAATTTGCTAAAATTTACCCGGCGGTCATCACGGACCTGCACGGCGGTGCCATCCTGACCAACCGCTGCCCGAACCCGAAATATAAGCAGTATACGTTCGTAAAGGAGGCAGAAGCATGATCTACACCGTTACTTTTAACCCGGCTATTGATTACGTTGTGCGTCTGGACGCACCGCTGGAGGTGGGTGAAGTGAACCGCGCCCAAGGCGAGGATTGCGTGCTGGGCGGCAAGGGCATCAACGTGTCCGGCGTGCTGGCGCAGCTGGGCTGCGAGAGCGTGGCACTGGGCTTTGTGGCCGGGGAGACCGGCGCATGGCTGGAGCGCGGTCTGGCGGCACAGGGGCTCAAGACCGACTTTGTGCATCTGGAAAACGGCATGACCCGCATCAACGTCAAGATCAAGGCCGGGCAGGAGACTGAGCTGAACGGCGCAGGCCCTGCCATCCCGGAAAGCGCTTTGCAGCAGCTGGAAGCCCAGCTGGACAAGCTGGCCGAGGGCGATATCCTTATTCTGGCAGGCAGCATCCCGGCAAGCCTGCCGCAAAGCGTCTACGAGCGGCTGCTGGCGCGGCTGCAGGGCAGGGGCGTGCGCGCCGTGGTAGATGCCACCCGCGACCTTCTGGTAAACGTGCTGCCCTACCACCCCTTCCTCATCAAACCCAACAACCATGAGCTGGGCGAGATCGTGGGCAAGGTGCTGACCACTGACGCCGAGATCGTGGCCGCTGCCCGTACTTTGCAGGAAAAGGGTGCACGCAATGTGCTGGTGAGCATGGCCGGGGACGGTGCGCTGCTGCTGGACGAGCAGGGACAGGTGCACCGCATCGGTTGCCCCAAGGGCAAGGTGGTCAACAGCGTGGGCGCAGGCGACAGCATGGTGGCCGGTTTTGTGGCCGGGTATCTGCAAAGCCGCAGCTACGCGCAGGCGCTGCGTCTGGGCACGGCCTGCGGCAGCGCAACGGCTTTCAGCCTTGGGCTTGCCACAAAGGAAAAGATCGACGAGCTGCTGGCGCAGCTTTGATAGGATAAAAGGAACAAAGGAGGAACGTTTATGCGCATTACCGAGTTATTTACCGCACAGTCCATTGCGCTGGACGAAGCGCTGCAGACGCAGGAGCAGATCCTGAGCCGTCTGGTGGAGCTGCAGGCTACCCATGGCAACATCACCGACAAGGAGGCCTACAAAAAGGCGCTCTATGCCCGCGAGGCCGAGGGCTCTACCTATGTGGATAACGGCATCACCGTGCCCCATGCCAAGACCAATGTGGTCACCCGTCCCAGTCTGGCCGCCCTGCGGCTGAGCACCCCGGTGCAGTACAACGCCGAAGATGACGGCACCACCGACCTGCTGTTTGCCATTGCCGCACCGGAAAACGGCAGCCTGCATGTGGATATGCTGGCCCGCATGATGCAGATGCTGATGAACGAGGACTTTGTGGAAAAGCTGAAAGCTGCCAAGACCCCCAAGGAGTTCTTGGAGTGCATCGACGCACAGGAAGAAGCACAGTTTGGTGCAGAGAGCTTTACCCAGCAGGCTATCCCGCAGGACGGCTACCGCATTCTGGCTGTGACCGCCTGCGTCAACGGCATTGCCCACACCTACATGGCCGCCGAGGCACTGACCAAGGCCGGTGACAAGCTGGGTCTGCCCACCAAGGTGGAGACCAACGGCTCGGACGGCGCAAAGAATATCCTGACCCGCGCCGAGATCGCCGCCTGTGACGGTATTATCGTAGCAGCGGAGAAAAAGGTGGACACCGCCCGCTTTGACGGCAAGCCGGTGCTGTTCACCCGCGTGGATGACGGCATCCATAAGCCGGAGGAGCTCATTAAGAAGATCGCCCACGGCGAGGTGCCTGTGTTCCACGCCGAGGGCGGCGCAGCAGCCGAGGACGACACCGCCGGTAAGGACAGCTTCGGCCGCAGCCTGTACAAGAACCTGATGAACGGCGTTTCCCATATGCTGCCCTTCGTGGTGGGCGGCGGCATCATGATCGCGCTGGCCTTCCTGCTGGATGATTACAGCATCAACCCCGCAAACTTCGGCATGAACACCCCCGTTGCCGCCTTCTTCAAGACGGTGGGCAGCGCCGCCTTCGGCTATATGCTGCCCATTCTGGCAGGCTTCATTGCCATGTCCATCGCCGACCGCCCGGGCTTGGCCGTAGGCTTTGCAGGCGGCGTGCTGGCTATGAACGGCACCAACTTCACCGACCTTGCCGCAGGCAGCACCACCGGCATCTCCGGCGGCTTCCTTGCAGCGCTGCTGGCCGGTTTTGCAGCGGGCTACATCGTGCAGTTCCTCAAAAAGATCACCGAAAAGCTGCCCGCCAGCCTGAACGGTATCCGCCCCATGCTCATCTACCCGCTGGGCGGTATGCTCATCCTCGGCGCGGTGATGTGCGGCATCAACCCGGTCATGGGCATGATCAACACTGCCATGACCGATTGCCTGAACGCCATGGGCGGCACCTCCAAGGTGCTGCTGGGTGCCA
>OIMN01000145.1_pt1 | contig 12024 bp, 9 predicted proteins | sample 1584861 | NCBI WGS metagenome assembly OIMN01 (sample SAMN02674597, study PRJEB24791) | human gut metagenome, SKBSTL013 | isolation source: stool | host: Homo sapiens | place: USA | reverse complement strand
ATGATTTTGCTCCGTTTTTGAATATTATGAACGAATGGTATGCCAAAGACACGAGTAATAAAATCAAGGCTGTGTTCGATGCCCGGATGAAAGATGGAAAACGTTGCAGCGGCTCTATTCCGTATGGATATAACCGTTTGCCGAACGACAAGCAGACACTTGTTGTTGATCCGGTGGCATCCGAAGTCGTAAAGCGCATTTTTCTTCTTGCGAACGAAGGAAAAAGCCCACGGACAATCGCAGAACTGTTGACAGAGGAAAAAGTCCTGATTCCTGCTGCATACGCAAAGAAATATCACCCGGAGCAGTACAATGGGACAAAGTTCTCCAATCCGTACCTGTGGGGCACCTCCTCCGTAAGAACAATTTTAGGTCGGCAGGAATATCTGGGACACACTGTTTTACGAAAATCTGTAAGCACAAATTTCAAACTTCACAAGAGAAAAGAAACAGATGAAGATGAACAGTACGTTTTCCAGAACACGCATGAACCGATTATATCGCAAGAACTTTGGGATAGTGTTCAGAAACGCAGATGCCGAGTGAATCGTGCTTCTGCTTGGGGAACGCACACCAACCGTTTAAGCGGGTATCTGTATTGTGCCGACTGCGGCAGAAGATTGACCTTGCAAACACACTACAGTAAAAAGGATGGGTCTACTCAATATTCTTATCGTTGTGGTGGATATGCAAGTCGGGTGAATGGCTGTACTGCCCATTCAATCAGTGCCGATAATGTTGAAGCCCTGATATTGGCATCGGTCAAACGCTTTTCGAGATTTGTTCTAAAAGATGAAGAAACCTTCGCTTTGGAACTGCAATCACTTTGGAAAGAGAAACGTGAAGAAAAGCCGAAGCAGAACCAATCGGAATTGAAACGTTGTCAAAAACGCTATGATGAGCTTTCTGCCCTTATTCGTAGTCTGTACGAAAATCTTATGTCTGGACTGTTGCCCGAACGACAGTACAAGCAGCTGATGGCACAGTATGATAGCGAGCAAGCAGAATTGGAATCGCAGATGGAAACGATGAAATCCGAAATTGCCGAAGATAAGTCAAGTTCTGTTGATATTCAACATTTCATTTCGCTGATTCGTAAGTGCAAAAATCCAACAGAAATCTCCGATTCAATGTTTAACGAACTTGTCGATAAAATCGTTGTTTATGAAGCCGAGGGTGCAGGCAATGCCCGCACACAAAAGGTTGACATTTATTTCAACTATGTCGGCCAAGTCGATATTGCTTATACCGAGGAAGAACTTGCCGAACTGAAAGCGCAGAAGGAGCAGGAAGAACGGCAGCGCATGGAAAAGCAGCGCAAACGTGAAAAAGCCTACCGAGAAAAGCGAAAGGCAAAGAAAATCGCTGAAAACGGTGGCGAGATCATTAAAACCAAAACGTGTCCGCACTGTGGGAAGATGTTTACACCTACGAGCAACCGACAGCTTTTCTGCTCAAGGGAATGCTGGAATCAGGCAAGACTGGAGCAAAAGAAAGCGGATAGAGAAGCCGAGAGAGGAACTCACTACTACCGGCAGCGCACCTGTGCCGTGTGCGGTCACTCCTACTGGCCTACACACAGCCAGCAGGAATTTTGTTCCGATGAGTGCAGGAGAATTAACCACAACAGGAAAACCTTGGAATTCTATCACAAGAAAAAAGGAAATCCAAAACCTGACCCAGAAGCAACCCCAACGCCGAAACCAAAGGAGGATAATGCAGCATGACTACCTTAAAGAACACGCTCCACGACAGCAACAACGGTCTGGACTACACCTTTGTCAATGACCACTATCTGCCGAACCTGACCGCAGCAGCCCCGGCAGAGCAGCACCCCACCGGGCGGTGGGGCCGCTTACATAAAAGGTATCTGAAAGAACATCATCCCATCCGGTACAATCAACTGCTCCTGTCCGGGAAGCTGGGTGGCTACCTTGCCAAGCTGGATAAGCAAGCCGAGGAACAGCTTGCATTGACCGTCCGGCAGATGCGGGACAGTGCGGTTGGGTGACTTAAGAGAAAGAAAAAAGATACCACATATCGTTGAAAATTAAATTTCAAAATCATTAAAGGAGCTATTCAAATGAAACGAAATCAGAATTTCGACCATAATCACTCTCAAAAAGTGCTTTCCTGTCGCTACAACATGGACACCAACCGGGCGGAAGCCCGATTTGAAGATGGCACCACCCTTTCCATTGATTGTATCGCCATTGAGGACGAGTACGGCAACACCCCGGCACAGCGGGCGGAACTGGACTGGTTGCTGTACAATAAGCCGCTGGAGTATGCCCAACTTGTGCTGGGTGGTGAAATTGAGCATTATTTCTCACTTGGCTGCAATCACGGCAGACTGAAAGACTAACCTTTAATTAAAATATCCAAAGCAAAATAGCAGCCCTCTACTTGCAGTCGTTGCAAATAGAGGGCTGTCGGTTTGTTAGTAGTTATCGGACTTTTCCACAGCTTTTGCAAAACCGTTCGGAAGAATCATTTAAGTTCCCACAGTCTGGGCAATACCATCTTCCATCCGGTAGCGGATCAACTGGCGAAGGTGTTTGACTTTTTTTCATCTGAGATTTGTTTTCTGGTGAAGTAAATAGCGGTGCAATATTTACATCTCTACGACCAACACCAGCGAGACTTCTAAAATCCCACGATTTAACTTCTTGTGCCAATGTCCGTTTGGGCTCAATGTATTGACCGCACCGTTGGCAATATCGAACACCCAGCTTGTTTTCATAACCACAATTTTTACAGGTCATCAAAACTCCCTCCTTGCTTTTTGTTTAGATAACATCAAAGCACAAGAATCAATCAACGTCCACAATTTTGTAGCGAAACAGAGAAATTTTGTAACGAAATCGGTGTGCGTACAGATAGTATGTTCCCTAACAGTGGACCTCCCGCATGAGAGGCCCCCAAAGCTACATTTCGCCATATTACAAGTCAATCGTTAACCAGACTATTTGAAGTTTCAACATAATCGTATTATACTTGTGAGGAGCAGATCTGTATGTTGTGTAATGAAAAGCAGTTCCATGTGCAATGGAGGGATTTCCAAATGAATGTCTTGGTTTGTGACGATGAACGGCAGATCGTTAATTCTGTCATTGAAACACTCAAAAAGAAAACCGAAGGAACACAGATATCATCAAGATTCTATGGAGTTTCGCAGCCAAGTCAAATAGACTTTTCTCGTCCTTATGATATTGCGCTTCTGGATATTGATATGGGCGAAACAAATGGAATTGAGCTTGCCAGAAAGTTACGAGCAGAAAATGAAAACATTGTGATTATCTTCATTACGAATTTTATTCAGTATGCTCCAGAGGGATTTGAAGTTCAAGCCTTTCGCTACTTACTAAAAGCAGATCTCTCTGCTAAACTTGATTCCTACTTTGATTCAGCTGTCCAAGAAGTACTTCGGCGGAAACAGCTTGTCACAATTTCAATCAACTCTGAAATTATCGATGTACCTGTAAATGACATTCTGTATTTAGAATCTCATCGAAGAATCATTGTTATGCACTTGTTGGACGAAAAACGCCCAGCATACCAATTTTACGGCAACATAACGGAACTATCCAAAAAAATCGAGCCACTCGGTTTCCTTCGTATTCAAAAAAGCTATCTTGTCAATATGCACTATGTCGAAATCTTTCAATACAATAAAGTCCAATTGCGCGGTGGTCTTTGTCTGGCTCCAAGCGAAAAGAATTATAGTGAGCTAAAACAGAAATATTTACATTGGCGAGGTAAAAGTAGATGGATGCTTTGATCAGTTTGGTTTACACAATCATAGATTCAGTCTGCGTATGTCTGTTTTTAGACGCTTTTGCTTCGCACCGTTGGAGGAATCATAGATTTCTTGTCGGTGTAATAGTTCAAACTATTTTAATGTATGCATCCATTGAATTCAGTGTTATTGCCTTAAATCGAAACCAAATCGTCAAAATTCTTTTGATTCTACTATCCTGCTTTATTGTTGCCAGAACTCTATATGAGAATATCTCAGGAAAGTTTTTATTATTTCTTATCGTTGTAGAATATCTCTTGACTTATAGTTTATCCTTTGCAGTCGGAATGCTTGCAACTTCGGTTTGTGGGATGGATGCTCAGACGTTTCAAGCCGATAAGACATTATCTCTAATCTATGGAATCTCTTATTATTCTGCTGAATTATTTATTATTGCACTGTTTCGTAAAATAATGCTTCAGCGCATGGACAACAGACCCAGAAGCGATGCTCAACATTCGCAGCTGATACTGTACTTTCTATTTCCATGTGCATCTTTTGTAATGCTTGTGATTCTGCTTTACGTTACAAGCGGTCATAATATAGAAGAGTTTGTTTCTGCTGGCTGTTGTATTCTCATTTTTATTTCAAACGTCGCAGTCTTCTTTTTATTGGAGCGAATGGAGTATGCCGCATCGGAAAGAGAACAATTATTGATGCTTAACCAGCAGATTCAGCTGCAATCGAAAAACATGACTTCGGCAAGCGAACTTTATTCTGCCCAAAGGAAAAAAGTTCACGATTTTCGGGCGCACCTAAATATCCTAAATCAATTGATGAAGAATCAAGAGTATTCTGCCGCTGAAGAATATCTTGAAAAAATCACCGAACAGCAAACTGATCGGCTATTCCTTGTCAACACACATCATCCCATCTTGGACGCACTTTTCAATACAAAAGCCGCCGAAGCAACTCAGAAAAAAATCAATATTGATTTTGAAGTGAATGATCTATCCAAACTTCCATTTTATGCCTCTGATATGGTAGTGCTTCTATCAAACCTTTTGGATAATGCCATTGAAGCGTGTCAGCAGTATGATAAGGACGATAAAGCGATTCATGTCATGGCAGTTGCGCAACAAGACTTTTTTATCTCTGTCCGAAACACATCGGAACCTGTTGTAATTATAAATGGTTCCATTCCAACGACAAAACCAGAACCACAGATGCATGGCTTTGGACTTGCGAACATCCGACTGATTCTTGAAAAATACAGTGGAGAGTATACGATGTTCTATGAAAATGGGTGGTTCCAGTTCACCGCCGATATACCGTTCACTCCGATTTCGTGACAAAAAAATTCCATTTCGTTGCATTATTGTGGAAATTTTAGATCAGAACGTATATTCTTATATTGTAGCAAGCAAATTGACGGTCTGACCGCAATCGTCCAATTAAAATTCGGTATGGAGCTGGATGAACAATCACTGTTTCTGTTCTGTGGCCGCAAAGCCGATAGAATAAAAGCGCTCTATTGGGATGGCACGGGATATATCCTCCTTTACCAAGCGAATGGCGAATCAGGGATTTAAGTGGCCCAGAAATCAAAGCGAGGTACGGCAGATAACAAAACAGCAGCTCACATGGCTTCTGGACGGGCTGTCTGTGTCTGACACTACGGTAAGCCGGATCACGGATAAGATCCTGCCTGTGGCGAAAGAATGGCAGCAGCGGCCTGTGGAATCGATCTATGCCGTAGTTTTTCTGGATGCGATCCACTACCATGTCCGCAGCGAAGGGCAAATCGTAAAGAAAGCAGTGTGCATTGCCATCGGCCTTGATCTGGACGGCCGCAAAGATGTTCTGGGGATGTGGGTCGGCGAGAATGAGAGCGCAAGGTTCTGGGCGACCATACTGAATGGTCTGAGGAATCGGGGCGTAGAGGATATTTTTATCGCATGTACAGACAATTTGACTGGTTTCGATACAGCCATCCATGCGAACTTCCCTTGACACAGTCGTGATTGCTGTTTCTAATATCACCCCGCGCTCCAGAGCGCTAACGATCTACTACTTATCGAAATGGGTTTTGATTGTCTTTGCAGTTGTTCCGCTGTTGGAAAAATCGAAAAAGCCAAGTGGAGCAACTGACAAATATATTCAAAAGGAAAGGTGGTGTATAAAAATGAGTGGGTCTTCAAGTTGGCGCTGTGTCATCGGTAAAGCGGCTAGTGCTATTGCATTGGCAATCGCAAAAGCGAGCGTGAACAGCACCTGTTTCTTTACCGCATACCAGCCAGAGATTCCAAAGAGTTCAGAGTACAAGTGATTCCTAGAGGATTCTATTGATGACACATTTGTAATTTTGATAGAGATATGGTATTACAATAATGTGATATCCAAATACAACTCTATCTAAAAAGAAAGAGGAAAAAGTATGAAGAGACTCATTTCGTTCGTCCTTACGTTGTCCGTCTGCGTTGCAATGAGCTTTGCTACATTTGCTACATCTCCGGCAGTTGTTGACCCTCTGTCAAATACACTTTTGGGGGATGATTCAGCGTCGCTTCTTGCTGTTTGCCCACACGCATGGGAAGCATCTGCCGTGGGAAGCGAATTCTTCAAGTGGGATGAAGAGGATAAGAGCATCCACAGATATCAAACATTTATGTATGTTTGCCTTCGTTGTGGAACCTACTATTATAATGATGTAGATTTGGGACGTGCATAAGCTATATCTTCTAAAGCTCGTATAGAAGAAAGCTTAAAATCATATAACTCAATGTGCTTTGCACCCAAAGGAGGCTGTCTATGCACACCGCACTTTGTAAACTGGCATACAGTGGCCTTGCAGGCCGCAGGCGTGACACTCGCATGATGCTGTGCGTGCTTGCAGCGGCGTTTGCGCTGATGACGGCCATGCTGTGCTATGCGGCCAGCGGCACGCGGGCGCAGGACGAGACTCGCAAGTCGATCTATGGCTCGTGGCAGATCGCGCGCTATGCGCTCGACGACGAGCAGGCCGCGCAGTTCGTGCAGAGCACAGCGCCCACCGCTGTGGGCAAAGCGCAGCAGTACGCCAGCCTTGTCAACGCGCAGGGGCTGGCGTTTGGTGCGCTGGGCACGGCGGATGAGCGCTATTTTGCGTGCGGCAGGCTAGAGCTTTTGAGCGGACATCTGCCGCAGACGTTGCACGAGATCGCGCTGACGACCTCGGTGCTGGACAGCCTTGGCGCTTCGTATGAGCTGGGGCAGGAGATCGAGCTTCTGGCCAAAAACGGCGAGAGCGACGCCGTTGCGCTGCGATACACTCTCTGCGGTGTGCTGCCATCCTACGATGCCTATTGGGCGGTGGATAATAACCTGCCGGTGGACGCTGTGCTCGCGGATGCGGACAGCCTGCCCGCCGCGTGGCAGCCCACGGTGCAGCTGCTCTGTTGCTATGCCGAGGGAGAAACGCCTGTTGTGCCTTATGTCGACGGCGCGCAGGACCCGACGTGGGTGCAAAACACCTATGCCTATCCCACGCAGGCCGAGGGAGATACCGGGCTTGCGGTCTTTGTGGGCATCTGTGCCGTTCTGACGCTGTGCGCCGTGTTTGGGTTGTGCTCCATCCAGCTACGCCGCCGTCAGCAGGGCCTTGTCACTCTGCGCATGATCGGCGCGGCCAAGGGTATGATACTGCGCCTGTGCCTGTGGGAGACCGTGCTGCTGCTCGCGGTCAGTCTGCCGCTTGGAGCGGTCCTTGGCGCGGCTCTCTGTGTTGCAGGGCTGGCCGTGCAGGGCAATCTTGAATATTTCAGCGTGCCTGCCGGGCAGCTGTGCGCAGGCCTTGCTCTTTGCGCTATGGCCATTCTGGCGGGTATGCTGCTGCCAGCCGTACAGCAGGCCGGGCAGACGCAGACCCATCTGCCGCAAAAGCGTGTTAGGCCGCAGCGCAGGGTGCGCATACTCAGTCCGCTGCCGCTGCGAGTCGTGGCGCTGAACGCTGTCGGTCTTGTACTGGCGCTCAGCTGTGTGTTTTTGACTGCGTGGAGCCTGCTGCCCTATCAGCGCAAGGCCGATACCGCCGCAGTGCAGATACAGTCGGTGCGCGAGGCGCTGACAAGCGGTCTTGCGCAGGACCTTGACAGCCTGCCGGACGTGCAGGACGTCGCCGTGCGCACGGAGCTGCCGTTCCAGAGCGGGCTTGTGAGCGAGGTCTTTGCCCAGCGTGGGTACTGGCAGCTGTACATGGGCCAGAGCCGCGGCGTGTCAGCGTTCAGGATGTGGGACGAGGCCACGGTGGAGACAAAGGTCTATGCCCTGCCGGAAAGCACTCTGCGCCAGCTGGCCGCAGAGTGCGGCGGTGAGGTGGACATGGACGCTCTGCTCTCGGGCGAGAGCGTGCTGTTGTATTCGCAGAGCTTTGTGCTTGACGAAACTGGCGTGACACAGTGGGCCGAGGGTACGGCGGACTTTACAGGCCAGCAGATGACGCTGCGCTATCCGACCCTGACGTCGGACGAGGACTTGACGAAAGGGCTGACCATCGGCGGCTGCTTTGCCGAGCTGCCGGACGACCTGCTGGCGCTCAGCGGTGCGATAGTCTCGCCGTATGCGGTGTTTTGCAGCGAGACGCTTGGCCAGCAGCTGTGGGCAGACGAAGTAGGCGAGGCCTACGGCTACACAGCCATCAATGTGCGTCTGGATCAAGATGCCGCCTATGCGACACAAAAATCCATCGCCGCCCTGGTCACCAGACGCGGCGGCGTGCTGAAATCGAACGACTACGAAACCGCACAGCGGCTTTGGCAGGAGGGTTCGTCCGCAGCCTTCCTCTGTGCGACAGCGGGCGTGCTGGGCGCAGCGCTGGCCGTGTTCCTGCTGTGGAACCTGTTCTATATCTACTGGCAGCAGCAGCGGCGGCGCATCGGTATCCTTCAGGCCGAGGGCACTGCGCGCAGGATGTTACTGCGCAGCGGTCTGCGGCAGACCGTCGCGGCCGGGGCGTGCTCGCTGGTCATAGGACATGCGGCGGTGGCCCTGCTGTGGGCCATCACGACGGCCCGCCTCATGACAACACGGGCTGGCGGTACACATGTGCTCACCAGCCTGCCAATGCGCGGCTCGGAATACCCGTGGGCGCTGCATCTGGCGGTGTGTGCGGGGTATCTTGTGCTTATGCTGTGGCTGCAGCTGCGGCCCTTGTCGCTGGCCGTGAGGTGCAGCCCGGTGCAAAACATGAAAGAGGAGGCCTGACCGTATGGATATCGTACTGGAAGCAAAAAATTTGACAAAGGTCTACGGCAGCGGCGAGGGCACTGTGCACGCTTTGCGAGGCGTGAGCGTGGGCATCGAGCGCGGCAGCTTCACGGCCATTATCGGCAAAAGCGGCTGCGGCAAATCCACACTTTTGCAGGCCCTTGGCGGGCTGGACGCACCCACGAGCGGACAGGTACTGCTTGAGGGCCAGAGCCTGTACGACCTGCCGGACGACGAGCTTGCTTGGCTGCGCCGCACAAAGCTGGGTTTTGTGTTCCAGGCCTTCAACCTTCTGCCGGAGTACACGATAAGGGACAATATTCTGCTGCCCCTCATGCTGGATAAAAAGGCCGTCGATGAGGCATACCTCAAATTTTTGACCGAGCGTCTTGGTCTGGCCGACCTTCTGCACCGCCAGCCCGGTCAGCTTTCGGGCGGACAGCAGCAGCGCGCTGCCATTGCTCGGGCGCTGATTGTTCACCCGGCGGTGGTACTGGCGGACGAACCCACCGGTAATTTGGACCGCAAAAACAGCGAGGAGGTTTTCTCCCTGATACGAGCTGTAGCTGCCGAGCAGCATCAGACGGTGGTTTATGTGACCCATGACCCGGATTTGGCCCAGGCTGCAGATCGAATTTTGGAGATGGAGGACGGAGAGATTAGGTTGGATAGCATTTAAAAAGGTAGCCGAATATTACTCTCTCTCCCTTGGTTTTCCATGTGGAAAGAGTACCTGACTTTTTTAGATGATATGATACCTCGTATAATAAAATAGTAGTATTTATAGACCGCTCTCCAGCGGAATGCTACAATAGTTTCAGGGTGCTGTGGATTGGTGAGGCGTTACTACCGCAAAGACGGTTTTTGGGAGGCTCCAACCACAGCTTCTTTGTTGAAATGTTAATCAGTTAGATACCGCCAGACGGTTTATTTAGAACGAGGTTACAAGAGCAAAGAAGTCTGTGGTCCTGAACAGCATCGAAATAAATACGCCGGAGGTATCAAAATGGTTTGTGTTGGAATTGACGTTGCCAAGGATAAGCACGACTGCTGTATTCTCGACTCGGACGGAACGATTCGTGCCGACTGCATTACCATCCCCAATAACATGGATGGCTTCAAGCAGCTGCTTCAGACGATTCGAGACTGTACCAAAAAGTCAGACAAAATAAAAGTAGGACTTGAGGCTACCGGACATTACAGCTACAACATTCTTGGATTTCTTCTTGACAATGACCTGGCCGTCTATGTCATGAATCCTTTGCACACCAACCTGTACCGAAAAAGTCTCAGCCTTCGCAAAACCAAAACCGATCGTGTGGATGCAAGAACGATTGCAACTATGCTATTGTCCGATGTAGACCTCAAGTCCTACACGGATACAGCATACCATAACGAAGAGTTAAAGTCACTAACAAGATACCGATTCGATAAGGTTCGTGAAAGAGCCAAGCTGAAGCAGTCAGTGTCCAGACTGGTCACGATTCTGTTTCCAGAACTGGAGAAGCTCGTTCCCTCTCTCCATATTGCTTCGGTTTATGCGCTCCTCAGTGAATATCCCGGTGCAAAACAGATTTCAGAAATTCATCTCACCAAGCTGACAAACCTTCTTGCGACAGCATCCAAGGGTCGTTATGGCAAAGATAAGGCTATCCAGATTCGAGATGCTGCCAGAACTTCCATTGGTTCCGTTATGCCTGCTAAATTTCTGGAACTGAAGCATACCATTAAACTCATTCGGGAACTCACCTCCGAGATTGATGAAATTGAAGTTTCTATTCAGAAAATCATGGATGAACTGAATCCACCGATTCTTTCTATTCCCGGTGTCGGTATCCAGTCAGCAGCCATGATTCTTGCTGAAATCGGTGATTTTTCCAACTTTGAATCTCCTGACAAAATCCTTGCTTACGCTGGCTGCTCTCCATCTACATACCAGTCCGGAAAACTTACAAACTGTTACGCTCACATGGAGAAGCGTGGTTCTCGTTATTTGCGATATGCCCTCTACAACGCAACCAAGTACGTCTGCCACTGGAATCCCGTCTTTGCTGAATATCTTGCCAAGAAACGTGCTGAAGGAAAGCACTACAATGTTGCCTTATCCCATGCCACGAAGAAACTTGTGCGGCTAATCTATGCCTTGCAGAAATCTGGCAAAGCATATCTTGTAGCTGCCTGATTCTCTCCAGAGCCTGAGCCAAATCCAAGAACAACTTAGCTGGCGCAGCGAACCCTTGACAAACCGAAGCATTCAAATGCTATTCTGTTTCTGCGAGGGTTGGCCGGGCTTGCTTTGCTATTCTCTCCGTCGCCCTCGCTGCATTGATTATGGCATTTGAATGCTGTTTGTCAGGGGCAGCGGTCGGCAGACGGATTTTTTCATTTTGGGGCTTGACTTTTAATAGTTAGTCTCCAAATTTTTGCAAACAAAAAAGACCCAATCGGGTCTTGCGTTACGAATCAGCGTTCGTTGTGGCGTTGCTGCTTTTTCTGCCACGCATCCAAAAGCTGAATGATTTTTTCTTCCATTTGCCGAGGCGTATAGCTGCGTGGAAAGTATTTTCGCAGGATGTCGTTTTTGATAGTTACGGTGTCCTGCTCACTCTTCTTTTCCTGCCCCAAAATATCAAACGCCTTTTCATAGGTGAACTCACCACACTGCGCCATCTTCTTGAGTTGCTGAGCCTGCGATACAGATGGGGCATTTTGGGTACCATCCATGGCTTCTAAAAAATTCCGCTGTTGGCTTTCGTCCAGATAGGACAGCTCCACAGCGGGATTGAAGGAGATCTTCTTTTCATCTACCATGTCCAGCAGTTCCGGAATAAGGTTGGTCAGGCGGATGAAACGCTGGATTTGCGTTTTACTCTCACCCGCATCACTGGCGACCTGTTCAACCGACCACAACTTCTGACCAACTTGGTCAGAAGTTAAATCTGACCTAGCACCTTGATTTTTTAGAGCTTCCAGCTTCATTTTGTAGGCGAAAGCCCTTTCACTGGGCAAGATGTTTTCACGTTGGAGATTCGAGTCCACCA
>OIMN01000141.1_pt1 | contig 12192 bp, 9 predicted proteins | sample 1584861 | NCBI WGS metagenome assembly OIMN01 (sample SAMN02674597, study PRJEB24791) | human gut metagenome, SKBSTL013 | isolation source: stool | host: Homo sapiens | place: USA | reverse complement strand
CCAGACATTGATCCAGCTGGGAATCTGGGCATTTGCCCTGACCGTGATCTTCCAGCTGGTGACACTTCCTGTGGAATTCAATGCCTCCCGCAGAGCAATCGTGAAGGTGGAGGAATACGGACTGTTAGGCAGTGAAGAAGTAAGCGGTGGTAAAAAGGTGCTGACAGCGGCAGCGCTTACTTATGTAGCCGGAGCAGCATCTGCAATTCTGCAGCTTCTGCGTATACTGCTTCTGACTGGAAATCGAAGAAACGATTAATTAACGAAAGGGAAGGGGATATAAACCGCTTCCCTGATTGTATATCTATGGGAAGAGGAGGGGACGTATGCAGGCGTCTGTAAATGAAAGAGAATTAGTGCTGGACATGCTGCTTCAGATCACGAGAGACGGTGAGTACAGCCATATTGTTATAAAGAATGTTCTGGATAAATATCAGTATCTGGACAAACGAGAACGTGCATTTATCACAAGAGTGGTAAATGGAACCCTGGAACGCATGATTGAGATCGACTATATCATTAATCTGTTTTCAAAGGTAAAAGTAAATAAGATGAAACCTGTGATCCGCACGATTTTAAGAAGTTCGGTGTATCAGATGAAATATATGGACAGCGTACCGGATCATGCGGTGTGCAGTGAGGCAGTAAAGCTTGCGGTTCGAAAAGGATTTTCAGGTCTGCAGGGATATGTGAATGGAGTTCTGAGAAATATTGTCCGTAAGATGGACGAGATCGAGTATCCAAAAGAAGATGTCCAGAGATTGTCTGTGAAATATTCTGTCCCGGAATGGATTCTTTCTTTATGGAAGAAAGAATATGGGGAAGAGATCACAGAGAAGATGGCAGCAGATTTTCAGAAAGAGAAGCCAATTACGATCCGCTGTTGTATGAACCGGGTTACACCGGAAGTATTGAAAGAAAAACTGGAAGCAGAAGGAGCGAAAGTAGAAGCACATCCGTATCTTCCTTATGCGTTTTATCTTTCAGATTATGATTATCTGGAAGGTCTGGAAAGTTTTCAGGAAGGACTCTTTGCAGTACAGGATATCAGTTCTATGTTTGTCGGAGAACTGGCAGATCCAAAAGCCGGCGATCATGTAATTGATGTCTGTGCAGCACCGGGAGGAAAATCACTTCATGTGGCAGAGAAGCTTCAGCTGGCAGATGAAGTGGCGGCGAGAGAGAATGGAACAGAAGAAAAGACAGGACGGGTTGAAGCAAGAGATCTGACTGAATATAAGACAGATCTGATTTGGCAGAATATCGACCGTTCCGGACTTGGAAATATTTGTGCTGTATGCAAGGACGCTTCTGTATTTGATGAGTATGATAAGGAAACAGCGGATCTTGTGATTGCAGACCTTCCATGTTCAGGTCTTGGCGTTCTTGGCAAAAAACCAGATCTGAAATATCGCGTACAACCGGAAGATCTTGAAGAACTTGCAGATTTGCAGAGAAAGATTCTGACTTGCGCACAAGCAATCGTCAAGGATGGCGGCACATTGCTGTACAGCACATGTACCGTAAATCCGGGAGAAAACATGGACAATGTACACTGGTTCTTGAAAGAATACCCACAATTTGAACTGGATGATATTACAGAAAATCTTTGCAAGGAGTTACGAAGTGATGTGATCGAGAAGGGATGTATCCAATTCTTCCCGGGAGTTCACGATTGTGACGGATTCTTTATTGCAAGATTTAAGAAAAAAGCATGATTTTCAGGAAATGTGAAAAAATAGAAAAAGCAGACAAACAATGTGAATAACTCACAGAAAAAGCGAAATACAGGAGGAAAACTTTAAGATGAAGAAGGATATCCGTGCTTATGGATATGAAGAATTACAGAAAGAGATGGCGACGATCGGAGAAAAAGCATTTCGTGCAAAACAGATTTATGAATGGCTGCATGTGAAGCTGGTAGATCATTTTGATGAGATGACGAATCTTTCAAAGGCTTTGAGGGAAAAACTGGAAGAGAATTATGAGATTCTCCCGGTTGTTATGCTGGAGAGACAGATTTCCCAGATTGACGGTACGAACAAGTTCTTGTTCCGTCTTTATGATGGAAATGTAGTCGAAAGTGTTCTTATGAAATATAAGCATGGAAATTCTGTCTGTATTTCCTCCCAGGTCGGTTGCAGGATGGGATGTGCATTCTGTGCATCAACGATCGGAGGTCTGGTGAGAAATCTTTCTCCGTCTGAGATGCTTGGACAGATCTATCAGATTCAGAAGATAAGTGGTGAGAGGGTTTCGAATGTGGTGATCATGGGAACCGGAGAACCGATGGATAATTACGATAATTTCCTGAAGTTTATTCATTTACTTACAGATGAGCATGGACTGAATATCAGTCAGAGAAATGTCACCGTATCAACCTGTGGAATAGTTCCAAGGATGAAAGAACTGGCGAAAGAGCATTTACAGATTACACTTGCACTTTCGCTTCACGGTTCCAATCAGGAAAAACGAAGAAAATTGATGCCGGTTGCAAATAAATATGATATCACAGAAGTACTCGCAGCCTGTGACGAATATTTCAAAGAAACCGGCCGGAGAGTGAGCTTTGAGTACAGTCTTGTACATGGTGTGAATGATACGGATGAAGATGCACAGGAACTGATTCATTTATTAAGGCATAAGAACTGTCATATCAATCTGATACCGGTCAACCCGGTAAAAGAGCGTGATTTTGTTCGTCCAAGCCGGAAAAGTGCTTTGAATTTCAAAAATAAACTTGAAAAAAGCGGAATAAATGTTACTATAAGAAGGGAAATGGGCTCTGATATTGACGGAGCCTGCGGTCAGCTCAGGCGCCGCTACGTAGAAACTGAAGGAGAATAGAAGGTATGAAGACATTTTCAATTACAGATGTTGGAATGGTGCGACAGGTAAATCAGGACTACGTCTTTACGACGGGAAAACCACTGGGTATTCTCCAGAACCTGTTCGTGGTAGCGGATGGTATGGGTGGCCATCAGGCAGGAGATTATGCTTCCAAGTGTACTGTGGAAGTGATGATCAAAGAGATTGCGAAGAGCGAGGGTGAGGATATCGAACGTGTTCTTGTGAAAGCAATCAAGGCTGCCAATCGTGAGATTATCAAAGAAGCATCCGGTGACGAACATCTGAAGGGGATGGGAACAACGGTTGTTGCCGCTACTGTGAAAGAACAGATGCTGTATTTTGCCAATGTGGGAGACAGCCGTCTGTATCTGATCAATCAGGGAATCCAACAGCTAAGTAAGGATCATTCTCTTGTAGAAGAGATGGTTCGTCTCGGTGGAATTAAGCCGGAAGAAGCGAAGCATCATCCGGATAAGAATATTATCACAAGAGCGATCGGGGCAAAAGCTGATGTGGATGTGGACTTTTATGAACACCGTCTGAAACGGGGAGACATCATTCTGATGTGTACAGACGGATTAAGTAATATGGTGGAAGATGAAGAACTTTTCCATATTGTGCAGGGAAGCCGGGATATCGTCGAGGCAGGTGAGATGCTGGTGGAAGCAGCAAAAGAGAATGGAGGAACAGATAACATCGGAGTGGTATTGTTTGAGCCATTTGCAGATGAGGTGAGTGTATGATTAAAGAAGGAGTATTTTTAGGGAAACGATACGAGATACTTGGTCGTATCGGTTCTGGCGGAATGGCAGATGTCTATAAAGGCAAGGACCATAAGCTGAATCGTTTTGTTGCGATCAAGGTGTTGAAGAGCACATATCGTTCGGATGAGACGTTTATTAAGAAGTTTTTAAGCGAAGCTCAGGCAGCAGCAGGATTGATGCATCCAAACGTAGTCAATGTCTATGATGTAGGGCAGGATCGTGGTCTTTATTATATGGTCATGGAGCTTGTAGAAGGAATTACGCTGAAGGATTACATCGAGAAGAAAGGAAAGCTTTCAGCAAAAGAGACGATCAGTATTTCCATTCAGATGGTGACAGGCATTCAGGCAGCGCATAACTGCCATATCATTCACCGGGATATTAAGCCGCAGAATATTATTATTTCCAAAGATGGAAAGGTTAAGGTTACTGATTTCGGAATCGCGCGGGCTACGACATCAACGGCAACGCAGGCAGTAACAACAACGGTGATGGGATCTGTACATTACACATCTCCGGAACAGGCCAGAGGCGGTATTGTAGATGAGAAGAGTGATATCTATTCAGCAGGTATCACGATGTATGAGATGATCACCGGGCATGTTCCGTTTGACGGAGATTCGACAGTGACGGTTGCTTTGAAACATTTGAATGAAGTGATTAAGTCTCCTGCAGAAGAAGTACCGGATATTCCGTACAGTCTGGAGTGCATTATTATGAAATGTACACAGAAACTGCCGAATAAACGATATATGAGCTGTGAGGAACTGCTTCAGGATCTGAAGCACTCACTGGTAGATCCGGATGGAGATTTTGTAGTTCTTGATGGTGTGACAAAACGTATGCCGGCAGCATCCCAGGATACAGGACGGACTACGGTTGTTATGTCACCGGATGAACTGAATCGTATGAAGAATCGTCAGAATTATAATGATGATTATGACGACGATTACGAGGATGACTATGACGATGATTATGACGATTACGATGACCGCCGCAGAAGCCGTTATGATGATGACGATGACTACGATGATCGCCGCAGAAGCCGCTATGATGATGACGATGACTACGACGACCGTCGCAAAGACCGTTATGATGACCGGAATCGCCGTAAGAAGAATGAAGTAAATAAAGACACGAAGAAGATCATGAAGATTCTTATGGTTGTTGCCGGTGTTGTGATCGCACTTTTGATCATGTTCCTTGTAGGAAATGCAGTGGGCGTATTTAAAGGTGGAAAAGGAACGACTACACAGCAAACAGATTCAGAGATGGTAAAAGTACCGGATGTGACAGGCAAGACATATGAGGAAGCTCAGAAAGAACTGAACAAATATGATCTCGGAATCCATAAGTCAACTGCGCCTTCCGATACTGTTGCAAAAGGAAAGATTATCAGCCAGGATCCTGCTGATGGAAAGAAAGTAAAGAAGCATACAACAGTCAATGTTGTGATCAGCAGTGGTGAAGAAGCTAAGATGACAACGATTCCAAATGTTGTTGGAATGTCGGAAGCTGATGCAGAAAAAGCACTTCAGGATAAGAATCTTGTTGTGAAGAAAGGTGATCCGGTCTACAGTGATGATGTGGAACAGGGAGAAGTTGTTTCTGTCAGTCCGAGTGAAGGTGCAGAAGTAAAAGAAGGAACAACGGTCACTCTTGTAATAAGCAAGGGAAATCAGCCGACAAAAGTTCCTAAACTTACCGGAAAGTCCCAGTCGGATGCTGAAGCAGCCCTTTCACAGGCAGGTTTGTCCGGAAATGCAACTGAAGATTACAGTGATACTGTAGAAGAAGGAGTTATTATTTCACAGGACACAGATGCCGGAAAAGAAGTATCTAAAGGTACAACAATCGGATATGTGGTGAGCAAAGGACCAAAGATGACGGTGGTTACAGTACCGGATCTTTCCTATAAAGACCAGAATACAGCGGAAAAACTGTTGAAGCAGGCAGGACTTACACCGGAGTATATTGGTGAAGATTATAGTGATGAATATCCAGAAGGACAGGTATTCTATCAGTCTGTTAGCAGTGGTACGCAGGTAGAAAAAGGAACAACTGTCCAGTATATGGTCAGCAAAGGATCTCAGCCATCAGATCCGGATAGTGGAGATTCCGGAAATGATTCCGGGACAGAAGAGAACACGAATCAATGATAACAGAGAGCAAGTATATGCAGGGAAAGATAATAAAAGGAATTGCCGGATTCTACTACGTGAATGTAGTAGAATCCGGAATTTTTGAATGTAAAGCAAAAGGTGCCTTTCGAAAAGACGGAATCAAGCCGTTGGTCGGTGATGATGCTGTGATCGAGGTGCTTGATGAAAAAGAAATGACAGGAAATATCACAGAGATCCTGCCGCGTAAGAATGAGTTGATTCGTCCGGCAGTAGCCAATATTGATCAGGCACTGGTTGTGTTTGCAGTGACAAAACCGAAACCGCATTACAATCTGTTAGATCGTTTTCTTGTCATGATGGAACGAAAAGAGATACCTGTCGTATTATGTTTTAATAAGACGGATATTGCCAGTCATCCTGAAATTGCAGAATTGAAAGAAGTTTATACCGGATGCGGATATCCGGTAATCTTCACAAGTGCGAAGGAAGAAGAAAATATCAGTGAGTTAAAATCACTTTTAAAAGGAAAGACAACTTCGATTGCAGGTCCTTCCGGTGTTGGAAAATCATCCCTGATCAATCTTCTGCAGTCTGAAGTGAAGATGGAGACAGGAAGTATCAGTAAGAAGATTGACCGAGGGAAACATACAACAAGACATTCCGAACTGATCGTGATCGGAGAAGAGTCTTATATTATGGATACTCCGGGATTCAGTTCTCTTTACGTCAATGATTTCGAAAAAGAAGATTTAAAATATTATTTTCCGGAATTTACACCGTTTGAAGGACAGTGCAAGTTCAATGGCTGTGACCATATTCATGAACCCGGATGCGCTGTAAAAGAGGCAGTTGAAGAAGGGAAGATCCATAAGATCAGATATGAAGATTATACGGAGATGTACCGTGAACTAAAGGAAAGAAAGAGGTATTAAGTTTATGAAAAATATTTTGGCACCATCTATTCTCTCAGCAGATTTCAAGATTTTAGGAGAACAGTTGAAATTAACAGAAGAAGCAGGCGCAGAGTATATTCATTTTGATGTGATGGACGGAATGTTCGTTCCAAGCATTTCCTTTGGAATGCCTGTTCTCGCATCAATCAAGGGAGCAACAACACAGACACTGGATGTTCATCTCATGGTGACAGAACCGATCCGTTATGTGGAAGAATTCGTGAAAGCAGGAGCAGATATCGTTACAGTTCATTATGAAGCATGTGAAGATCTGCAGGCAACAATTGATAAAATCCATGCAGCAGGAGCGAAAGTGGGAATTTCTATTAAACCAAAGACACCGGTTGATGTACTGCTTCCATATCTGGATCAGGCAGAGATGTTTCTGATCATGTCTGTAGAACCGGGATTTGGCGGACAGGCATTTATTCCGGAATCACTGGAGCGTATCAGTGAATTGAGAAACCTTCTGAATGAAAAAGGACTTACAACTGATATTGAAGTAGATGGTGGAATCTATCATAAAAACGTGGCAGAAGTACTTGCAGCCGGAGCGAATGTAATGGTCTCAGGTTCAGGAGTTTTTAAAGGCGACATCAAAGATAATACAGCAAAGTTTATGGAGATTTTAAACGGCAATGTGTAAGAGAACAGTTATTGTGAGCGGGGGAATGCTGGAAGAAGATTTTATCCTTCCAATTCTTGAGGCAGAAGAGACAGAATTTATTATCGGAGTAGATAAAGGACTCGCATTTCTTTATGAACATAAGATCAAGCCGGATTACATTGTGGGAGATTTTGACAGTGTACCGGAAGAAGTGATCGATTATTATAGAAAAGAAGCAAGTGTACCGATCCGGGAGTTCAATCCGGTAAAGGATGCGTCTGATACGGAGATTGCACTTCGTATGTGTCTTGGACTCAGAAGAAAAGAAATCTGGATTCTTGGAGGAACAGGAAATCGTCTGGATCATTTCTGGGCTAATGTTCAGTGCCTGAATATTGCACTTGAAGCAGGATCTCAGGCGATGATCTTAGACAGTCATAATAGAATTCGTCTGCTTGATCATGGAATCGCAATTCGCAGAGAAGAAGCTTTCGGAAAGTATTTTTCAGTATTTCCGATGCAACTTCCAGTTGAGGATTTCTGTATCAGCGGTGCAAAATATCCATTGCAGAATCATTTGCTCTCATCAGGAGACAGCTTGTGTGTGAGTAATGAGTTCGCGGAAGGTGAAGATGAAGTGAAGATCTCTTTCGTGTTTGGAAAAGTGATTTTGATGGAGACGAGAGATTGAAATTCAAGCCCCATTATAGTATAATATTAGATGCTATTTTGGGGCTTCTTTTTGTGAAGGAGTCACATAACAGAAAATAAGAGAAATAGACCTTGTGGATTTAGCTTTAGAAATCAAGGTTTTAAGGAGGAAATAGAGAAAATGAAACTTGGTATTGTGGGATTACCGAACGTAGGAAAAAGTACACTGTTCAATTCACTGACAAAGGCCGGTGCAGAATCTGCAAACTATCCATTCTGTACAATTGACCCAAATGTCGGTGTCGTAACAGTTCCGGATAAGAGACTGGATGTGCTTGGAGAGATGTATCATACAAAGAAGATCATTCCGGCAGCAATCGAGTTTGTTGATATTGCAGGACTTGTGAAGGGAGCATCCAAAGGAGAAGGACTTGGAAACCAGTTTCTTGCCAACATCCGTGAGGTTGATGCAATCGTTCATGTAGTAAGATGCTTTGAGAATACTAATATTGTCCACGTAGACGGAAGCATTGATCCGCTGCGTGACATTGAGACAATCAACCTTGAGCTGATCTTCTCAGATCTTGAGGTTCTTGAAAGAAGAATCTCCAAGACAGTGAAGCTTTCAAGAAACGATAAGATGGCGGCGAAAGAGCTGGATCTTCAGAACCGTCTGAAAGCGCATCTGGAAGAGAATAAGATGGCGAAGAGCTTTGTGACAGAGGATGAGGATGAGCAGGCATGGCTTGCCGAGTACAACCTTCTGACAGCAAAACCTGTAATCTTTGCAGCAAATGTATCTGAGGATGATCTTGCGGATGATGGTGCGAATAATGAAGGCGTTAAAGCTGTTCGTGAGTATGCAAAAAAAGAAAACTGCGAAGTGTTTGTTGTATGTGCTGAGATTGAAGAGGAAATTTCTCAGTTAGATGATGATGAGAAGGCTATGTTCCTTGAGGATCTTGGATTGGAAGAATCCGGACTTGAGAAGCTGATCAAGGCAAGCTATCATCTTCTTGGACTGATCAGTTATCTGACAGCAGGGGAGCCGGAAGTTCGTGCATGGACAATCAAGAAGGGAACAAAGGCACCACAGGCAGCTGGTAAGATTCATACAGACTTTGAACGTGGATTTATCCGTGCGGAAGTAGTAAGTTATGATGATCTGATGGCATGCGGAACTCATGCGGCAGCAAAAGAAAAAGGATTAGTTCGTCTGGAAGGAAAAGACTATGTCGTTCAGGACGGAGATATCATGCTGTTCAGATTTAACGTTTAACAGATATAGGGAATATGCTTGAAAACCAGTTAGATTCATTGTTTTCTAATTGGAAAAGCAGTAAAAACAGGAATCAGGGACAACTAGATTTGTTCCTGATTTCTGTGGATATGAAAGGAAATAACATAATATGCATTACAATATCAGCTTTCCGAATTTAGGGATTTATCTGGATCATGTAGGAAAAAGCATCAGCATTTTTGGTTTTTCCATTGCTTACTACGGCATGATCATCGGTGCAGCAATTTTGATTGGATTTCTGATTGCCACAGCGGAGGCAAAAAGAACAGGACAAAATCCGGAAGACTATCTGGATATGGGAATTGTCGGAGTGATCGCAGGAATTGCGGGTGCAAGAATCTATTACGTGATTTTCTCCTGGGATTTATATAAAGATAATCTGTTGTCTATCTTTAACCTCAGAGAAGGTGGACTGGCAATTTATGGTGGCGTGATCGGAGCAGTGATCGCAGTTTTTGTGATGGCTGCTGTTAAGAAAAAATCACCATTTCAGATTTTGGATACAATCGCACTGGCACTTCTGAATGGTCAGATGCTTGGACGTTGGGGGAATTTCTTTAACAGGGAAGCATTTGGAGAATATACGGATTGTCTGTTTGCGATGAGGCTTCCGGTTGATGCAGTAAGGCCGGAAGATATCACAGAACTTATGCGTGAGAATATGCAGAGAATTGATGGAGTCAGTTATATCCAGGTACATCCGACATTTTTGTATGAATCATTATGGTGTGCCGGACTTCTTATCATATTGTTTTTGTATAGGAAGCATAAGAAATATGAAGGTGAACTTTTTCTCATGTACCTGTTTGGATATGGGGCAGGACGTGTATGGATTGAGCGGCTTAGAACGGATCAGCTTGTTCTTCCGGGAATCGGATTTCCGGTGTCAGAACTTCTGGCAGGTTGTCTGGTGATTATGACAGGAATTATGCTGATCTATTGCAGAAGACATTGCAGAAAAAAAAACGAGAAGAAAAAAGTGGATCAGTATGAGCCGGTGCCAACAAAGATCAAAGGGAAAAAACCACCGAAGTGGGATGACCGGTTGTTTAAAAACAGATAGAATGATAAGAAAAAAGTATAGTGATTCATAAGCCAGAAGAGTTAATGTTCAACAGAAAGTACTCTTCTGGCTTTTTTCATTTCTGCCTGTTTTAGTTAATAATCCCCAATAACAGCACTGATAACTATTCTCAAAATTATACTCTGTACACGAAAATATACAAAAGAGGATATTTATAACTCTAGACTTTTGTGACTTTTGGAGATATAATGAAACTACATGTGAATTAATTATACTTAACTCAGTGTAAAACCTATGTAACACCTAAGGAGGAATAAAAATGGCAAGAAAAATGAAGACCATGGACGGTAATCAGGCAGCAGCTCACGTTTCTTATGCATATACAGAAGTAGCAGCTATCTACCCGATTACGCCTTCATCCGTTATGCCGGAGCATATCGATGAGTGGGCTACTGAAGGAAGGGAGAACATTTTCGGACAGACTGTACAGGTTACAGAGATGCAGTCCGAGGCCGGAGCAGCAGGTGCTGTTCACGGATCATTAGCAGCAGGTGCTCTTACAACAACATTTACTGCTTCTCAGGGGCTCCTTCTTATGATTCCTAACTTATATAAGGTTGCTGGTGAGCAGCTTCCGGGAGTATTCAACGTATCTGCCCGTGCACTTGCAAGCCACGCACTGTCAATTTTTGGAGATCATTCTGACGTTTATGCATGTCGTCAGACAGGTTTCGCAATGCTTTGCAGCTCTAGTGTTCAGGAAGTTATGGACTTAGGAGCAGTAGCTCATTTAGCAACAATTAAAGGACGTGTTCCTGTATTACATTTCTTCGATGGATTTAGAACATCTCATGAAATTCAGAAGATCGAAATGTGGGATTATGATGATCTTGCAGAAATGGTTGACTATGATGCAATCGACAAATTCAGAGCTGAGTGCTTAAACCCAGAACATCCAGTTCTTCGTGGATCTGCTCAGAACCCTGACATCTTCTTCCAGGCAAGAGAAGCAGCTAACTCAACATACAATGCTTTCCCTGCAATCGTTGAAGAATATATGGATAAAGTTAACGCTAAGATCGGAACAGATTATAAATTATTCAACTACTATGGAGCTGAAGATGCTGAGAGCGTAATCATCGCTATGGGATCTATCTGTGACGTAGCAGAAGAAGTAATTGATTACTTAACAGCAAAAGGTGAAAAGGTTGGTTTAATCAAAGTTCGTTTATATCGTCCTTGGGTATCTTCTGCATTATTAGACGTTATTCCTAAGACAGCTAAGAAGATCGCTGTTCTTGACCGTACAAAAGAGCCTGGAGCATTAGGAGATCCTTTATATCTTGATGTTGCTACAACTCTTAGAGAAGCAGGTCTTAACGATATCGTTCTTACAGCTGGACGTTACGGATTAGGTTCTAAAGATACTACACCAGCTGATATCATCGCTACATTCGAAAACGTTGATAAAAACGAATTTACATTATCTATCGTGGATGATGTTACTAACTTATCTCTTGAAAGAGGAGAAACTCCAGTTACAGCTCCAGACAGCATCGTAGCTTGTAAATTCTGGGGACTTGGAGCCGACGGTACTGTTGGTGCTAACAAGAACTCTATCAAGATCATTGGTGACCATACAGACAAATATGCACAGGCATACTTCAGCTATGACTCCAAAAAATCCGGTGGTATTACACAGTCTCACCTGCGTTTCGGTGATACACCCATCAGATCTACATATCTGGTAAAAACAGCAGACTTCGTTGCTTGTCACAAACAGGAATATGTTCATCTGTACGACATGGTTACAGAACTGAACCCCAATGGTACATTCCTGCTGAACACAACATGGACTGTAGACGAACTGGATGAAAAGCTGCCCGCAAAACTGAAAAGACAGCTGGCTGCTAAGAATGC
>OIMN01000137.1_pt1 | contig 12314 bp, 11 predicted proteins | sample 1584861 | NCBI WGS metagenome assembly OIMN01 (sample SAMN02674597, study PRJEB24791) | human gut metagenome, SKBSTL013 | isolation source: stool | host: Homo sapiens | place: USA | reverse complement strand
TCCAGTGCAATGTTCACCCGGCCGTCCAGACCGCCGCAGCGCACGATCTCCTTGCAGATCTCCTTCGTTTCATCGTCAAACAGCACCACATGGTCGGAGTCCCAGCGGATGGGGCGGGTGACGTGGAGGGCAATCTCCGGGAAGAAGGCCAGCAGGGCGGGGATCTTGTCGCTGACCACTTCGGTGGGATGGTAGTGGCCGTTATCCATCAGCGGAATGCACTTTTCCCGGTTGAAGGCGGCGTAGCTCAGGGCAAACTCCGCGCTGCCCACGGTGTACGCCTCTACGCCGATGCCGAACACCTTGCTCTCGATGCAGGGCTTCACCAGCTTGAAGTCGTAAGGCTCGCTCAAAATCTCGTCGATGCTGGCCTTGTAGCGGTCGCGTGGACCTTTGCGATCCGCCGGTACGTCCTTAAAGCCGTCGCCCGTCCAGATGTTCATGGTGCAGGGCTGCCCCAGCTCCTCGGCCAGATACTGGCTGATGCGGATGCAGGCCTTGCCGTGCTCTACCCAGAATTTCCGGGTCTCCTCGTTGGGGCTGGCAAGGGTCAGCGGGTCGCACTTGGGGTGGGAGAAAAAGGTGGGGTTGAAGTCTGCGCCCAGCCCTCTTGCCTTGCAAAAATCTACCCATTTTTTGAAGTGCTTGGGCTCCAGTTTGTCCCGGTCTACCCACGGGTTTTCCTCGTCAAAAATGGCGTAGGAGGCATGGAGGTTGATCTTTTTGGTGCCGGGGCAGAGGGACAGCACCTTGTCCATGTCTGCCATCAGTTCCTCCGGGGTGCGGGCACGGCCGGGGTAGTTGCCGGTGGTTTGGATGCCGCCGGTCAGGGGCTTGGTGGGGTCGGTATCAAAGCCACGGACGTCATCTCCCTGCCAGCAGTGCAGAGAAATAGGCACGGTCTTTAACCGGGCAATGGCAGCTTCGGTGTCCACGCCAATGGCGGCGTAGCGGGCTTTTGCTTCTGCGTAACTCATAGGGTTCCTCCTTCTTAAATCTGCATCTGAATTTTCAAATTGCCGATGGCCGTTGCCTCGATGGGCAGAGCCACGACCTGTTTTCCGGTATAATGGGCGGTCAGCTCGTTCAGGGTGGCGTTCTTTGCGCCGCCGCCTGCGATGTAGAGTTTATCCCAGTGCTGCCCGGTCACAGCCTCCATCTCACGATAGGCTTCCCCGTAGCAGTACGCCAGCGAATGGTAGATGCTGTTGATAAGGTCAGCATCCGTGGCAGGGGCTTCACCGGTCTCGGTAAGAGCGGCTCTGATTTCCGCGCGCATATCCTGCGGGGCAGAGAAGCGGGCAGCGTTCACATCAAAAATGCGGGTGTAGGTGCTGGTTTTGGCCAGCTCCACCATCTCGGCAAAGGAGATGCCCAGCTGTTTTTGCACACACTGGATGATCCACAGACCCATGATGTTTTTTAGGTAGCGGATGTACCCCACGCCGCCCTCGTTGGTAAAGTTGGCGCGGCAGCTCTTCGGGCTGGTGATGGGGTTTGCCAGCTTGACCCCCAGCAAACTCCATGTGCCGGAGGAGAGGAACGGTGCATCGCCCTGTTCCATGGGGATGCCCTCCACGGCGCTGGCGGTGTCGTGGGTGGCGCACAGCACTACCTTGGTCTGCCCGCCCACCTCGGCGGCAATGTCCGCCTTCAACGGGCCCAGCACCGTACCGGGAGCCGTCAGCTTGGGGAACATCGTTTCCGGCAATCCCAAAGCTTTGAGAATCTCCGGGTCGTACTCTTTGGTCTGAGCGTTCACAAGGCCGGTGGAGGTGGCGTTGGTGTACTCCCGCGCTTTCACGCCGCAGAGCTTCCACAGCAGATACTCCGGGATCATCAAAAAGTCCTCGGCCTGCGCCAGCCGTCCGTCTTTTTTGTCGGCATACAGCTGATAAATGCTGTTGAAGGGCTGAAACTGGATGCCGGTGCGCCGGTAGAGCTGCGCAAAGGGCAGGATGTTGTGGACTTCGGGGATCACGGTCTGTGTCCGGTCGTCCCGGTAGGCGTAGACAGGGGAGAGGGGATTGCCGTTTTTCAGCAGCACATAGTCCACCGCCCATGTATCAATGGAAAGGCTCTCAATTTCCGGGAACTTTGCAAACGCTTCCCGGATGCCCTGCTTCACGTTGGTAAACAGGCTGTCGATGTCCCATTCCAGATGACCGTCCACCCGCTGGACGCTGTTGGGAAAACGGTACACTTCTTCGGTGCGGAGAACGCCGTTCTCCATCCATCCCACAATGTGCCGCCCGCTGGACGCACCAATGTCGATGGCAAGATAGTTTTTGTGCATAATGCGCCTCCTGTGTGGCTTTGACTGCTACCAGTATAGCGGCATGATGCTCGCAATTCCATCCGCAAAGGTGACGCATTCTTTGCGAAAAGTCTACTCTTGCGCTGCAAAGAGCGGTGCGCTATACTGAATATGGAAAGAGAGGAAACGGAAAATGCTGACCTACAACATGGATGTGACCCCGGAGAGTGTATGGAAACGCACTACCCCCAGCGAAGCAGAGCTGGCACAGCCCTACTACTGCACCGAGGCGGGGGTGTTCTATGCCCAGCAGCATTTTTCCACAGCCCGGACAGATAAGGAAAGTTACATCCTGTTTTATACCCTCCGGGGTGCAGGGCTCATCGAGCAGGGGGAAAGCCATGTGGTGCTCAGCACCGGGCAGGCGCTGCTGCTGAACTGCCGCACCCCGCAGAGCTACTGCACCGCCCCGGGGCAAAGCTGCTGGCATCATTATTGGGTGCATCTGGACGGCGCAGGGGTGGCTGCCATGGAGCCGCTGCTGCTTCCTGGCAAAAAACTGACCCCGGTGCAGCTCACCGGGGTCAAGATGCAGGAATATTTTGAAATGCTTTTAGGGCAGATGGAGCACAGCACCGTGGACAGCATGGTGACCACCGGGCTGGCGCTGCACGAGATGCTGGCGCTGTGCGCCCGGAGCATTCTTGCACAGGCCGAAGCCACCAGCGCGCGGCAGGTGATTTTGCAGGCGGCGGAGACCCTGCGCAAAAATTACCAGCAGGAGCTTTGCCTTGCCGACCTGCTGGCAGAGGCGCACATGAGCAAAAGCTATTTTCTGCGGCTGTTCCGGCGGTATATGGGCACGACACCGTATAACTATCTGGTCAACTTCCGCATCACCCAGGCAAAGGAACTGCTTGTCCTCACCGACCACAGCGTCAGCGAGATCGCACAGGAGGTAGGTTTTGGCGATGCCAGCAACTTTTCCACCCGCTTTGCAAAAGCCACCGGGCAAAGCCCTCTGCAATACCGCAAAAGGGCGTTGAAGCCGCAGGAGGGCACAAGGTGAACAAAGGTTCTTGACCTTTTTGCCGGAGCTATGCTGTATGTGGTGGTGTAGGAACTGATCCCGGAAATAGGGCTTTATGGGGGCGGAATCTTTTCCGCAGGGGAAAAGCGTGGTATACTGAACGCAATGAACCGGAACGGATCAAAGAAAGATGAGGACTGTAAAATGAACATCGAAGAACGGGCAGCGCAGGCTGCCGCATGGAAAGCTGCCGGACAGTGCAATTGCGCGCAGGCGGTGCTGAAAGCATTTGAGGATAAGCTGCCGGTGGATGCCGACACCCTGATGAAGCTGGGCGCAGGCTATGCCGCCGGTATGGGCTGCATGGAAAGCACCTGCGGTGCACTCATCGGCGCAGTGATGGTGGCAGGCGTTGTCACCGACGGCAAGGGCACGCCCCGCATTTCCAAGGAACTGCTGCAGAACTTTCAGGAAAAATGCGGCGCTACCATTTGTAAAGACCTGAAAGGTGTGGAGACCGGTGCACCGCTGTGCCCCTGCCCGGAGTGCGTCCGCAACGCCGTGCTGGCACTGGGCGAGGTGCTGGGGGAGTAAGATGAAAAAGGTGTTGTTTGTTTGCCACGGCAATATCTGTCGCAGCCCCATGGCAGAATTTGTGATGAAGGACTTAGTGGAAAAGGCTGGGCTTTCCGCGCAGTTTGAAATTGCCTCGGCTGCCACAAGCACCGAGGAGATCGGCAACCCGGTCTATCCGCCTGCCCGGTGCAAGCTGGCGGAGCACGGCATCTCCTGCGCGGGCAAGACCGCCCGGCAGATGACCCGGCGGGACTACGAGACTTACGATTATCTTATCGCCATGGATCACAACAACCTGCGGAACATGGCACGGTTTGTGGGCGGCGACCCGGAGCACAAAGTCTCGCTGCTGATGGATCACACCCAATACCCCGGAGGGTGAGGCCATTGCCTCGGTGGCTGTTGCGGTCTCCTCCCTGATGACCGTTGCCATCCTGACGCTGGCAGCGGTGTGCGCCTCCTTCATCAGCCCGGTATTCGAGCTGCCCGCCGTCAAGACAGCCTCCGGCTACCTGCTGCCGGCCCTGTTCGGCTCCATGGCGCTGGGTCTGTTCGCCAGCTCGTCCAGCGGCAGCAAGGTGGTCAAGGGTGGCATCAAGGGGGTGCTTCCGGTGCTGATCATCATGACGGTGCTCTCCCTCGCCGCACGTCTTGCAGGCTATGGCTCCGTGCTGGGCGGGCTTGTGGGCATCTTTATCATCGTGATGCTGCCCATCGGCATCCTGACTTCCTATGTGTTGTGGAAGAAGGGCAAGATCCAGGTAGTGGACAAAGAGCAGAAGTAAAGCAATCGGAACGGTCTGGATCCTGTATGGTACAGGGCTCAGGCCGTTTTGCTTTCATTAGGGGGGCAGGGGTGCCTACTCCGCACCTTTCGAAAATTGACAAATAATTCTCAATTTTAGTATTCTCAACGAGGCCATTGAGCAGATCAGCTTTCAGGCTACGAAGGCCTGAGCCTTTGCCGCTGGCAGATAAAGGCATAGAATAACAAAAAAGTCTGAACTGAGGCATGAGCCACCGGTTCAGACTTTTTTCATACTATGAAAACACCAGTTGCTGCGGATAGCAGCGTGCAGTTCAATTTGTTATCAGCACTCGTCGTACTGTTTTTGCAGATATTGCAGGCACTGGACTGCGTTTTCCGGGGTGGTGTTCTCCAAGGTGGCGAACACATAGGGCTTCTGTTCCTTGGCAAACCGCAGAATGGTGCGGTAGTCGCCCATACCGCCCTGTCCGGCACCGGTGGCAGCCAGCTGCCCGTCGGCGTCCTGCAGCAAAAAGTCCTTGAAGTGGATCATGGCCACATCCTTGCCCAGCAGCTCAATGGTCTCGGCAAACACTTCCTCCCGGCGGTCCACGTTTTCCATGTTCAAAAGGTTCACCGGGTCGAGCAGAATCTGCAGATTGGGGCTGCCAATCTCGTCCAGCACGGTGCGGGCGCGGCGGGCGTCATACACAATGTGTCTGACCACCGGCTCAATGGCAATGGTCACGCCGTACTGCTCGGCGCAGCGCACCACCGGCTTGAAGTTTGTGATAAAGGTGGCAAGGGCAGCATCGCTGCGGCACTCCGGGCAGAACTTGTACTCTGCGTTGGGTGCACCGGTCTCGGTGCCCACCATGCCGCAGCCCAGCAGGCTGGCAAAGCGGATATGCGCGTAGTACTTTTCCTGAATGGCGTGCAGAGCATCCGTATCCGGGTGCGCCAGATTCAGGTAGTTGCCCAGCACCGCAATGTCCAGCTCATTTTTTGCAAACAGACGGCGCAGATAGGCCGCGTAGCCGGGGGTGAGGGCAGAGGGGGTGTTGGGCACCTCCTTCAGGGATTTGCTCAGCGCCAGATGCACGCAGGAAAAGCCCTTCTGGCGTACCAGCGGCAGCACCTGTTCAATGGGCAGCTTTTCTGCATCGTGCAGACGTAGACCGAATTGGATCATGCTTGATTCCTCCTTTGGTTTGGGTGTGTTTTTACCATTATACACCAAAACTGTCTGCGAAGGAACACCTTAAACGCCTTTTAGCGCTGCTGATCGTTGCCCCGGGCAGCACCTGACAACGCGAGTGACGCAGAAGTGTGTTAAAAAGTGAGATATAAAGAAGATAAAATACGGATTTGTTAGCTTGTTTGTTGGATTATGACATAATTTCAGGCATTTCACAACACATATAAAAGCAAAAATCCCACGATACACGCCGCTATTCTAGCGGTATATCGCAGGATTTTTCTTGGAGCTGGTGACAGGAGTTGAACCTGCAACCCACTGATTACAAATCAGTTGCGCTGCCATTGCGCCACACCAGCAAAGGTTGCTAAAATAGTATAACACAGGCATGGCCATTTGGCAAGGATTGTTTTTTGGCAGGGGATAATAATGCCGGAAAACAGACAAAAATGATAGAAAACAATACACAAGTATAAAAATATGCTACAATTTTAAACAATTTTACATTGCAAATTTTTTGACGATGTGCTATGCTGAAACGTAGAGGAACGCCGCCGGAAAGGCGGCTGCAAACAGATTTGGAGGATTTGTATTATGGCTGACCGCATTGTTCTGAATACCATCTCCTACCACGGCCACGGTGCTATCGAGAACATCGTTCCCGAGCTGACCGCCCGTGGCTACAAGAAGGCTTTCGTCTGCTCCGACCCCGACCTAATCAAGTTTGGCGTTACCAAAAAGGTCACCGACCTGCTGGATGCCGCAAACTTTGCCTACGCTGTTTACAGCGAGATCAAGCCCAACCCCACCATCGCCAACGTACAGGACGGCGTGGCTGCCTTCAAGGCTGCCGAGGCTGACTGCATCGTGACCATTGGCGGCGGCTCCTCCATGGATACCGCAAAGGCCATCGGCATCATCATCAATAACCCCGAGTTTGCGGACGTCCGCTCTCTGGAAGGCGTTGCCCCCACAAAGAAGCACGCGGTGTTCACCATTGCAGTGCCCACCACCGCCGGTACTGCTGCCGAGGTCACCATCAACTACGTCATCACCGATGTGGAGAAAAAGCGCAAGTTCGTCTGCGTGGATACCAACGATATCCCCGAGATCGCTGTGGTTGACCCCGATATGATGTCCTCCATGCCCAAGGGTCTGACCGCCGCCACCGGTATGGATGCGCTGACCCACGCCATCGAGGGCTACATCACCAAGGGCCACTGCGTCATCTCCGATATGTTCCATCTGGAAGCCATCAAGCTCATCAGCCAGAGCCTGCGCGGCGCTGTGCAGAACACCCCGGAGGGCCGCGAGGGCATGGCTCTGGGCCAGTACATCGCCGGTATGGGCTTCTCCAACGTGGGTCTGGGCATTGTCCACTCCATGGCACACGGCCTGTCCGCTCTGTATGACACTCCCCATGGTGTGGCCTGTGCTATCCTGCTGCCCGTTGGTCTGGAGTACAACAAGAGCGTTGCCGGCGAGCGTTACCGCGCTGTGGGCAAGGCTATGGGCGTTATGGGCATCGACGAGATGAACGATGTGGAGGCCGCTGATGCTACCATCGCCGCCGTCAAGCAGCTGAGCGCAGACGTGGGCATCCCCGTAAATCTTCACGGCATCCTGAAGGAAGAGGACATCCAGTTCCTCGCCGAGTCCGCTTTTGCAGACGCCTGCCGTCCCGGCAACCCCCGCGACACCAGCGTGGAGGAGATCGTGGAACTGTATAAGAGCCAGCTGTAAGCTGTAAAATAAGAACTCCGAGAGCCGCTGCACCGTGTTTGTGCAGCGGCTTTTTTAGCGGAAAATTATTTTAAATTATATTGTTCCGGGCAGACCACAGTCTGCCCGGAACAATACTTCGGCAAAAGAAAAAGCATAAGCCAATTGTAACATTTTCCACCACCCCCTTGTATAAATCGGCGCAAGCGAGTACAATCAGAGCATAAAAACAGAAGGCGAGGAAAGCGCGATGACACTGAACTTCTATACGCTGGGCGTGCTGTATCTGGTCTATTCCTTCCTTGGGTGGGTAGGGGAGACCGTGGTGGCCACCTTCCGGGGCAAGCGGTTTGCAAACCGCGGCATGGCGGCGGGGCCGTTCTGCTTTGTGTACGGCACCACGGCCATCCTGATGGCAGTGGGCTTTGCAGATATGCGCACAAAGCCGGTGGTGCTGTTTGTGGCCTGTATGCTTACGGCTACCGTGGTGGAGTGGCTCACGGCAAAGCTGCTGGAGCGGCTGCACAATCGCAAATGGTGGGATTACTCCGATAAAAAGTTCAACCTGAATGGCTACGTCTGCCTGCAGTACTCGGTGCTGTGGGGCGCGCTGGGCATGGTGACCGTGCTTTGGGGCAACGGGCTGCTGCTGCGGCTGTGTGCCCTTGTGCCGGGGTGGCTGCTGCATCCGCTGGTGTGGACGGCGCTGGGCATCGCGGCGCTGGACCAGCTGGGCTCGGCGGTTCTGGTGGGGCGGTATGCGGCGCAGCACCCGGTGCTGGAACAGCTGAACCAGAAACTGGAGGCGCGCTCCGACACCTTGCGCCGCCGCATTGCCGTGTATGTGGAAAAGCGTATCCAGCGCGCCTACCCGGAGGCCGCCCGGCAGCAGCCCACGGCGGTGCAGAAGGGGCAGGCCGACTTCCTCAGCGCGGCAGACCTGCTGTGGCTGTTCGTCATCGGGGCGTTTCTGGGCGATATGGTGGAGACCGTGTTCTGCCGCCTGACCGCTGGGGTATGGATGAGCCGCTCCAGTCTGGTGTGGGGGCCTTTCAGCGTGGTGTGGGGTCTGGCGCTGGCCATGGCTACCGTGCTGCTGCGGCAGAATCAGGAAAAAAGCGACCGCTATCTCTTCGCCTTCGGCACGGTGCTGGGCGGCGTGTACGAGTATGTGTGCAGCGCCGTTACCGAGCTGCTGTTCGGCACCGTGTTCTGGGATTACAGCAAGTTCAAGTTCAATCTGGGCGGGCGCATCAACCTGCTGTACTGCTTTTTCTGGGGCATTGCGGCGGTGCTGTGGATGCGCTACGGCTACCCACTGGTGCTCAGGCTGATGAAAAAGGTGCGCAGCCATATCCGCCCGTGGATGACGGCGGTGCTGGCGGTGTTTATGGCGGTGAATATGCTCACCAGTGCGCTGGCACTGGCGCGGTACGATGCCCGCACCAGCGGCGAAGCGCCCAACGGACAGCTGGAAGTGTTCCTTGATGAGCATTTCGACAATGCCCGCATGGAGCGTATTTATCCCAACGCCAAAAAAGTGACCAAGGCAGAATAAATTCCATTTTCCCCTTGCGTTTTTGTCCCAAAGCAGGTATAATACCCTCTGGATAAAAGGGAGTAAGGGGCGTACCTTTGTAAAAAAGTGCGCTGTGCTGCAGCGACAGACCCGGCAGAGATGCCCGATGCAGTACCGATGCTTGAGACTTTTATCACATTTCCCCGTTCCGGGCAGGATGTGATAAAGGTCTTTTTTATTGCGCTTCTGCCGACACCATTCGAAAAAGGAGAGATTTTATGCTGATCCCTGTTCTGTTGTTTATCGTGGGTCTGCTGTGCCTGATCAAGGGCGGCGACTGGTTTGTGGACGGTGCCACCGGCATCGCCCGCCGCTTCCATGTGCCGGAGCTGCTCATCGGTGCCACGGTGGTGTCCATCGGCACCACCCTGCCGGAGGTGATGGTGTCTACCACCTCGGCTCTCACTGGTCACGGCGAGATCGCCTACGGCAACGCCATTGGTTCGGTCATCTGCAATTCCGCCCTCATTGCGGCCATTCCCATTGTGGCCAAGCCGGGCAAGGTGGACCCCAAGAGCCTGCGCACCCCGGTGCTGTTCTTCTTTGTGGCGGCAGCCTTCTACGCCGGTGTGGCCTACACCACCGGCTCCTTCACCCGGCCGGTGGGCATCATCCTGCTGGCTATGTTCGTGGCTTACATCGTCTGCAACGTGATGGCCATGAAGAATGCCTCCGCCCCGGAAGAAGAGGAAGAACCGGAAGAACAACAGATTTTCCAGATTGTAGAAGAAATGCCCGAATTCCCCGGCGGTATGGGAGAATGTTTGAAGTTCTTGATGAAGAATGCAAAATATCCGACCATCTCTCAGGAAAACGGTGTGCAGGGTAAAGTATCAGTGAAGTTCGTTATCGAAAAAGACGGTTCTATTGCTGATCCGGTTGTTGTTCGCGGTGTAGACCCTTACTTGGATAAAGAGGCTCTGCGTGTAGTGAAGTCAATGCCGAAATGGAAACCCGGTAAACAACGTGGTAAACCGGTACGTGTAAGTTATACCGTGCCCGTAATCTTTAAATTACAGTAATCTTTGGATAAAAATCATGAAGAGGCTGCTCATTGGGTAGCCTCTTTTTTTAGTAATATATTTAATTCTTTTTCTTATGGCTTTTTTAGCAACCGAATTGTCGGATAAGATCAACGGCTATCTTTCTGAAATGCCTTATATGCGTGAACCGAAAGGGCTGTATGCTCCTATTGAATATGTATTATCGTTGGGTGGAAAGCGGATTCGTCCTGTCTTGATGTTGCTTGCTTATAATATGTATAAGGAAGATGTGGACTGTATTTTGCCGCAGGCGGCAGGTATCGAGACTTATCATAATTATACTTTATTGCATGACGACCTGATGGACAAGGCTGATATGCGCCGCAATAAACCTACTGTTCATAAAGTATGGGATGACAACACGGCAATCTTGTCGGGAGACGCTATGTTGGTATTGGCTTACCGCCTGATGGCTGATTGTCAGGAAAAGTATTTGAAGCGGGTGATGGATATCTTTACACAGACGGCTTTGGAAATATGCGAAGGGCAGCAATGGGATATGGAATTTGAAACACGTACGGATGTGACTGTACCGGAATATATAGAAATGATTCGTCTGAAAACGTCTGTCTTGTTATCGGCGGCATTGAAAATCGGTGCCGTTTTGGGGGATGCTTCCGAGGAGGATGCCCGCAAACTTTATGATTTCGGCATTCAGATGGGACTGGCCTTCCAGTTGCAAGACGATTATCTGGATGTGTATGGTGATCCCAAGGTGTTTGGAAAGAATATCGGGGGGGATATCTTATGTAATAAGAAGACCTTTATGCTGATAAACGCATTGGCCTTGGGCAATCCGCGGCAGAAGGAAGAGCTGGACCGATGGATTTCGTGTGCGGAGTATTGCCCGGAAGAAAAGATTAAAGCTGTGACGGGAATCTATAATGAGATTGGCATTGATAAAATCTGCGATGAAAAAATCAATGAATATTACGCAAAAGGGCTGGCTTTGCTGGATGGTGTGAGTCTGCCGGCAGAGAGAAAAGAAGAGTTAAAGTCTTTTGTTTGTCGTTTAATGAATAGAAAAGTGTGATGATTGATACCCATTCCCATCTTTTTGCAGAAGAGTTTGCCGATGATTTGCCGCAAGTGATAGAACGCGCCAAGGCTGCCGGTGTCAGGAAGGTTTTTATGCCCAACATTGATGATACAACCATCCGTGAGTTGTTGGAGGTATGTGAGGCATATAAAGGTTTTTGTTATCCGATGCTGGGGTTTCACCCGACATCGGTGGACGGTGATTATAAAGCCCGCCTGATGCCGATGAAAAAGTTGTTGACCGAAGGACACCCTTATATCGCCATCGGAGAGGTGGGGATGGATTTGTATTGGGATAAGACCTACCTCAAAGAGCAGCAAGCTGCCTTGGACGAACAGATACATTGGGCACTGGAGTATGATTTGCCCTTGATTATTCACTGCCGTGAAGCCTTCCCCGAGTTGTTTGAAGTGCTCTCTCCTTATAAGAATACGAATTTGAGCGGCATCTTTCATAGTTTTACGGGAAATGCGGAAGAGGCGGAGCAATTGTCGGACTATCCTGCTTTCAGAATTGGAATCAACGGGGTGGTCACATTCAAGAAAAGTACGTTGCCCGAAACACTGAAGAATGTCCCGTTGAGTAAAATCGTGCTCGAAACCGATTCTCCCTATTTGGCTCCCGTGCCCAACAGAGGGAAAAGAAATGAGACTTCCTATATAAAAGAGGTGGCGTTAAAGCTGGCGGAAATTTATGGCATGAGTTTGACAGAAATAGATGCCATAACGACCGATAACGCTTTAAAAGTGTTCAAAATGGCCAAATAAGTTTTTAAAGTTTATTAAATTTGAGGGGATATGCCAATATTGAGGCGCCGAATTCTGTGTAAGACGAAAAAAAAGGATACATTTGTGACTGAAATCGCTTGCTATTCCCAAATTTCTTTGTAATTTGCACCCGATTTCAAAACGAGGATGTAAATGTGTCCCCTAAAAGGAGAGATGCTCGAGTGGTTGAAGAGGCACGCCTGGAAAGCGTGTATACGCCAAAAGTGTATCGCGGGTTCGAATCCCGCTCTCTCCGCATTGCTGTGAAAGGGCAAAAAGTGGAAAACAATTAAAACAATAAAATAACAATTAATTAATTAATCTTAAAAATTAGACACACAATGAAAAAGTTATT
>OIMN01000133.1_pt1 | contig 12357 bp, 10 predicted proteins | sample 1584861 | NCBI WGS metagenome assembly OIMN01 (sample SAMN02674597, study PRJEB24791) | human gut metagenome, SKBSTL013 | isolation source: stool | host: Homo sapiens | place: USA | reverse complement strand
ACCAAGCCGCTGCATCCATGCCAGCGCGTTTGCACCGCCCTCGGTGAACCAGTAGCTGTCAAACTCAAAGTTGACAAAAGCGGGGTCGGTCTCTTCTAAGAGGATATCGTAGGCGCGCTTTTCCGCATTCACATGCCGCAGCTCGCAGTTGTGGTTGTGGTAGAGCAGATGGATGCCCTCGGCTGCCAAGGCTTCGCCGGCTTTGTTCAGCCGCTGCGCCAGTTCGTGCATGGCGGCTTCATCGCCGTAATCAAACCGGTACATCCCGGTGATGACCACATGCTGTGTGCCGAAGCTCTTGGCTTTCTCGGCCACTGCGTGGGCATCCCGTTCCAGAGAGCCTAGGTCGGTGTGCAGGCTGACCACCTGAAGGCCTGTCTCCTGCACCAGCTTGTGCCAGTCCAGATTGCCGCCCTTGCCCACCGGCATACCGGCGGCCTTGGTCAGCAGCTTTACCACAAAACCAATGGGGTGGATCATAAATCCACACAGTTCAATACCGTCGTACCCGGCGGCTTTCATGGCAGCAAGCGTTTCTCTTGCCTGCTGCTCGTTGCTCAGTACAGTGCCCAGCATAAATTGCTGCACGGCTTTGATGGGCATGGTTTACCCCTCCAGTTTGAAAATCTTACCCGGCGTGATGCCGTTTTCGTTAAAGCTGTCCACGCAGACATAGTATTCCTGCCCGGCGGTCAGGGTGGAAAGGGTCACTTCGTCTGCATCGTACACCAGCCAGCTCAGATAGAGTTTGTCGGGCGCAGCGCCGTAGCGGACATTGCAGCCCTGTGCATTTTCGTTATGCTTCCAAGTGATCTTTGCATCCAGTGCATCTACGCGAGCCCCGGCGGCTTCGGCCTGTGCGGGCTTTGCGCCCTCGCCGTTGCCGAACACCCGCAGACCGCTGATGCGCAGCGGCTGTCCATAGGGCAGTTCGCCGCCGGTCACCCGGACGTACCGTGCGCGGATGCCGCCGGCATATTCGTAGTAGCCGTTGGAGCATTCCCGGGCAACCGTTTCGCGAACCGTCCAGTCTGCGCCGTTCACACTGGTCTCCACCGTGTAATGGGAGATCTGCGGGCGGGTCTCGATGTGGCGGGTCTTGCGGTCGTCACCGTAGCTGTCCGCCGGGAAATCCACCACCAGCTTTTCGTCCACCATGTTTACCTGAATGGCGCGGACATCGCTGTCCTTTCCCAAATCAACACACAGCCATTCGCCCGGCTCTGTACCAGCGGCGCTCCACCAGCTGCGGCAGTTCTCGTTGACTGCCAGCTCCGGACTGCTGTTTTCTGCGGTGCTGGAAGCCGTGACCGGCTTTTTGTAACTCAGCAGCATCCATTCCGGCTGCTGGCTGGCGGCATCGAATTTGCCAGCCGGGATGCGGTGGGGGTAATCGGAAAAGTTCTGGTTGCAGTAAAGCACGCCGTCCTTGTCGAACCCGGCAGGGAACAGCCCCACCCGGCGCTCAAAGTCATAGTTGACGGAAATGCGCATGGTGGAGGCGTGCCACCAGTTGCCGTAGGTGTCAGCAATGGTGCTGCCGTGGCCTGCACCGGTGATGAATCCACCGGGCTTTGCGGAAAACGGATTGGATGCCTGCCGCACAAAGGGGCCCAGCGGAGAACGGGAGGTGTATACACCGTCGGCGTACGTGTTGTACTGGGTGCCGGGGCAGGCGTACTGCAGATAGTAGGTGTCGCCGTGCTTTGTCATGAACGCACCCTCAATGTAGGGTTTGCCGATGGCGTTGAACATGGCAGTCAGGCTTTCGGCACTCAGGCCGGGGATGCTTGCCATCTGCGGCGGCAGATTCAGCTTGCCGGTCTTGGGGTCATAGAACTGCTTCATGGACTGGTACAGGACACTGGCTTCCCGGTCCACAATGCCGTTGTTGCCGGGGCGTTCGTAGCCAAGGGTAGTTTCATTGTCGAAGATCAGCTCCTGCTTTTCACCGATGGGGGTCATGGTGTCCGGGTCCAGCTCCACGCCGTAGATGGGGGCAATATTGGAACAGCCCCAGTAGAAGTACACCCGGCCATCGTCATCGCAGAACAGATCCGGGTCCCAGAAAGCAAAGGGCGCAGAAACCTCGGTAAACGGCTCGATCAGGGGGTCAGCGGTGCGCAGAATGGGGCAGTTACGCCCCTTGCGGCTGGCGCAGAAGTAGAGGTGATCGCCCACCTGCCGCACATCCGGTGCATAGTCGTAGATCAGCAGGCCGGGGTCTGCATGGAAGTCCCAGCTCAGCAGATCCTCCGAATACCAGAAGCCTGCCGACATGGAAACGAACAGATAATATCTGCCTTTGAAGTACACCAGCGTCGGGTCTGCGCCCTCCCGGAAACCCGCTGTGCGGGGGCCTTCCTTCATGTGCTGGTAGCGGTAGCCCAGATCAAGGGGGTTGCAATAGGTTTGTTTCATCAAAGCTTACTCCTTGGCAATGCCCTGCAATACACGGTTCAGCTGCTTGATGTCCTCTTCCGAAGTGCCCGCCTGCATCAGCATGGATTGAATGGTCATCCGCTGCATGGCACGCTCCATCATGGCCACCAGAGCCGGGTTGTCCTTCACGGCGGCGGCCACATCTCCGCGGGCAGCGGCGGCTTTATCAGAAATCTGCTTCAGGATAGGACCAGCCTTGGGGTCTGCCATGGCGGCAGCCATGTTGTCCTTCACCGACCAGCAGCTTTCGTCCAGCTCGCCGTCAAACCAGTTGGTCACGTTTTTGCGGTTGTCCATGGCGTAGTCCGGGTTGGGAGCGTCCACCTTGTTCACTAGGATCACGCTGCTGTGCTCACCGGAGCGTGCCTCAATGCTGTGCTTGCCGGTAATGGGCAGCTGGAAAGTGAACACCTTGTCGCCCTGCTTGGTCTCCACCAGCTGACCGTCCTTGTACAGCGAGACCTCCGGCAGATTGGAGTAGACCTTGATCTCGGTCACATCCTCGGCGCGGTCCACATAGCGGCTGCCGCACAGGTGCACAAAGGGCTCCTTGCTCCAATAGGCCTTGTAGAGATAGAAGGGGTCTTTTTTCAGCTTGCGGTCAAAGGTGACAAGGCCCTTCTGGTTCTCGCCGTGCTTGCCGCCCTCATCACGGCCATCGGCGGCAAAGTCGAACATGTTCCACACATGAGTCGCCCACAGCCAAGGACGGTCGGCAATTATCTTTGCAATGTGCTCGTGGTAAACGCACTGGTAGCTCTCGGTGTAGTCGCCTTTTTCCGGGTGGCTGCTCTGGTACTGGGGGTTGGCATCTGCGCCATACTCCGAAAAGCCGATGCAGCGGTCCGGGAAATCGGCATGGTATTTGTCAAAGAACTCGTCGTTCTGCTCCAATTCGCCCAGATACCAGCCGAAGTAGAGGTTGTAGCTGTTCACATCCGGGATCTCCAGAATGGGGCTGGTGGTCTCCAGCATGAACACGTTTGCCATGGTGGTCTTGCGGGTGGGGTCCAGCTTGTGCGCCAACTTGTTCAGCAGACGGTGGTTTTCCAGCAGATCCTCGTTGACAGCAGAAGCAGCGGTGATCTCGTTAGAAAGGCCCCACACGGCAATGCAGGGGTGGTTGTAGTTCTGGACGATCAGCTCTTCCATTTGGGTCAGGGTGTTGGCACGGCCGTTGGTCATGTGCATGGTGATGTAGGGGATCTCTGCCCAGATGACAAGGCCTTTTTCATCACACAGGTCGTAGAAATACGGTGCGTGCTGGTAGTGGGCCAGCCGGATGGTGTTGGCGCCCATTTCCAGAATGATGGAGATATCCTCCTCCATCATTTCGTTGGTCAGGGCAATGCCGGCCCCCTTGCGGTCCTGATGGCGGGAAACGCCGCGCAGCGGATAGCTGCGGCCGTTCAGGATAAAACCCTTCTGGGGGTCAAACTCAAACTTGCGGCAGCCAAACCGGGCGGAAGTTTCCTCGCCGTTGTCCAGCTTGGCGGAAACGGTGTAAAGGAAGGGGTCGTCCACGCCATCCCACAGATGGGCATTGTGCAGGGTGAAAACCGCCTTTGCAGTGCCGTTTTCCACCGGGGCAGCGAGGTTCTGGCCTTCCAGTGCAAAGGTCACGCTCTGTGCGCCCACCACGGCGGCTTCCACAGTGACCTCGGCGGTCTTGGCAGCAAGGTCGGTGACGATGGGGGTCACCTTCAGCGCCGGGGCGCCATTAGCGGGCAGGGCAAAGTGCTTTGCGGGAACGATGTGCAGGGTCACATCCCGGTAAATACCGCCGTAGAAGGTGAAGTCCGCCTTCTGGGGGTACACGGTGTCGTTGTCGCGGTTGTCCACCGAAATGGCCAGCAGGTTCTCGTCTTTCAGGTGGTCGGTCAGGTCCACCCGGAAAGTGGAGTAGCCGCCTTTGTGCTCAGCCAGCTTTTCCCCGTTCAGGTAAACGGCGGCGGTCATGGCTGCGCCGTCCAGCTGCAGAACAGCCTTGCCGCCTGCCGGGATGGCGGGCTTTGCCAGGGCCAGTGTATACCAGCAGGTGCCGCGGTAGTAATCGTTGCCGCCGTCCTGACCGTCCACCGCGTTCCAGGTGTGGGGCAGAGTGACAGCCTCGCCCATAACAGCGGCGGGGATGCCGGGGTTCTCCTTGGTAAAATGCCAGTCGCTATGATTCAGCAGGATGGTCTTGCTCATGGTAAAAACTCCTTTATAAAAGATGAACAGAATCAGCAAAAACCGAAAGAGCGCATGAGCCCTTTCGGTCTTTGCAGGGTGTTACTGCATATGTTCTGCAATTACTTCATGGCGAAGGGCGTCTTTTTTATCTGCGATGCGCTTCTGGACGTTGACCATTTCCTCCTTGGTCAGGGGGCAGCCCACCATGGCGAGCAGGGTGACGACCCAGCCCAGCATCGGCAGACCGTACTTGATGGCAAGGGTCATCCAGAAGATGCCGGAGGTGTAGGCATCCGTGGGCTGAGGCATGGTGGTGGTGTAGCCCAGAACGGCCACGGCTGCGGTGGCGATGACGGCAGCCACCGAGGTGATGAGCTTGTCGATCAGGCTGTAAGTACCGGAGACTACCGCCGGGATGTAACGGCCGCTGCGGTCCAGCTCGTAGTCGATGGTGTCAGCCATGTAAGAGGTGTTGGAGGTGGTGATGCACATATTGGAACCGTTCTGCAGCAGGGTCAGCAGGACATAAACGATCATGTTCCAGCTGCCGATCACACCGATCTGACGGGTGTCGGTGAAGATGAAGAACAAAATCAGCACAGCGGTGATGGCCATGCTGATGCAGATCCAGGTCACGATGCCCTTCTTGCTGCCTTTTTTGCCCACATACTTTGCGCCGAAGGCCGCAAAGAAGATGGAGGGAACCATGCTGATGACGCTAAGGGCGGTAGCAAGACCCATGTTGCCGATGAGGATGCCGTTCAGCATCGTGTTGATGATGGCCTGACTGCCCACCTGCTGTGCCAGTTTATCGGAAGCGTTGGAGGCGATGTAGCACTGCAAGGGCTTGTTGTGCTTGAGCACCTCAAGAATATCCGCCGTCTTCAGCGGCTCATGCTTTTTGTTGGTGCCCTCAAAGTTTTCGGGCTTGTCGTAAGCGGAGATACCAGCGCAGACGATCAGGGTGCCGATACCGGCAAAGACCAGGACGATGGTGCAGACGGTGCTGAGAAAGTCCTGATTAAAGGTGCCGCCGCACTTGGGCAGGATGACGGTGTAGATCAGCATGCTCATGCCCATGGGCACTGCGTAGTTCAGTGCAGTGGTCCAGACACCGATGGTGGGACGCTGCCGTGGATCGTTGGTCATGATGGCAGGCAGGGTCTGGGCGGTCATGTTGGTGATGGTGTAGCCGATGATGTAGATAATGTAAGTCAGGGCAAACACCGGCAGGCCGAAGCCCTTGCTGGAGCACAGGTTGAACATACACAGCAGGCCGACTGCCTCGATCAGGTAGCCGCTGATCAGCAGAACGCGCAGCTTGCCGAAACGGGTGTTGACGCGGTCGTAGACGAATGCCAGCAGCGGGTCGGTGAAGCCGTCCAGAATACGGGCGAGCATCAGGATGATGCCAACGGTTGCAGTGGTGATGCCGTAGCCGATACTTGCAGAATAACTTGCCATACCGATCAGGGAATAGACGCTCATGCCCACAAAGGCGTTGCAGGCATAGCAGATGATCTGCCATGTTTTGGCGCGGCGGTACTGGACGCCGTCTACCTCACTGGCGCTGGGTTTCTTTTGGAACATAATGATTTTCCTCCTTTTTGTGTGAACCGGTTTCCGCTTTTCTTGACACCAGAATAACAGAATGCAACAGGTACTACAGGATAAAAAACTTGAATTGAGGATAAAAATTCGCACAGTTCTGACCGCTCAACGAAAAATTCACCAATAACGTGAAAAATTATCCTTTTTGAACCGTGCAGACCTGTTACAATAGGCACAGAGAAAACACGGCTTCTGAATAAAAAGGAGAATCATCATGCAGAAATTTGAAAAAGGCTTTTTCATCGGTGCTGCAACAGCAGCCCATCAGGTAGAGGGCAACAATACCAACAGCGACTACTGGGCACAGGAACAGCAGCCCCATTCCAGCTTTACAGAGCCCAGCGGCATTGCCTGCGACCATTATCATCGGTACGAAGAAGATATTAAGCTGCTGGCCGATGCCGGGCTGAACGCCTACCGTTTTTCTATCGAGTGGGCACGGGTGGAGCCGGAGGAAGGAACGTTCGACCCGGAAGCCATTGAACACTACCGCAAGGTGATCGCTTGCTGCAAGGCACACGGCGTAGAGCCCATCGTCACCCTGCTGCACTTTACCAGCCCCAAGTGGCTCATCTGCAAGGGCGGCTGGGAAGCAGAGTCCACTGTGGAGGACTTTAAGCACTATGCAGCCTATGTCATGGAGCAGCTGGGCAGTGAGCTGCATTATGTCTGCACCATCAACGAAGCCAACATGGGCTTGCAGCTGGCAGCCATCTCCAAGCGGTTCCGTCTGATGGCAGAACAGGCTGCCAAGAATGCCGCCGCAGCCGGAAAGTCTGCCGAGGGCACGGTGCAGGTGGGCATGAACTTCCAGAAGATGATGGAAAACATGAAGTATGCTGCCATGGAGAATGCACAGGTGTTCGGCACACCCCAGCCGCAGATCTTTGTCAGCGAGCGCACCTCGGAGGGCGACCTGCTGGTGCTGCGTGCCCATGCAGCCGCACGGGATGCCATCAAAGCCATCTGCCCGCAGGTCAAGGTTGGCCTGACCCTTTCTCTGCACGACTTGCAGGCACAGCCCGGCGGCGAAGCCTTTGCCGAGGCCGCATGGCAGGAGGAGTTCACCCATTATCTGCCCTACATCAAAGAGGATGATTTCTTAGGTGTGCAGAACTACACCCGCACCCTTTACGGCCCGCAGGGGCAGCTGCCGGCACCGGAGGGCGCAGAGCTGACCCAGATGGATTACGAGGTTTACCCGCAGGCACTGGAGCACGTTCTCCGCAAGGTGGCAGAGAAATTCAAGGGTGATCTCATCGTGACCGAAAACGGCATTGCCACCGCCGATGACACCCGCCGTGTGGCGTTTATCCGGCAGGCACTGGACGGCGTGCAACACTGCATTGCCGACGGCATCCCGGTGAAGGGCTACTTCCATTGGAGCCTGATGGACAACTTTGAGTGGCAGAAGGGCTATGCCATGCAGTTCGGCCTGATCGCCGTGAACCGTGAAACCATGGAGCGGACCGCAAAGCCCAGCCTTGCGGTGCTGGGGGAGTATTGCAGAGCTTGAGAGGGGGCTCCGGGCATCGGTAGAAAAAACGACGAAAGTATGATATACTATTTCTATCAATGAGTCAATGAGCCGGAGGGGTTACACATGGATGTTCTCCAGAATATGATGCTGTTTTCCGAGCTTGTCCAGTGCGGCGGCAATGTTTATACATGGTGCTATGATGCAAAGGAAAAGCTACTACGGAGCAACTGCCCGGACGAGGCCTTTCTTGCCAGCGCATTTGAGCTGTTCGGCTGCAAACAGCGGATGCTGGAGCATGGGAACCGGGACGATGTGCCCGTTACCTTGGGGACGGCTCTGGGTCTTTTGTGGGGCGCAGCCTTTGAAAAGGAAGAGGGAAAACTGAAGCGTGTCTGGGTCATCGGGCCGGTGTTCCATCGGGATGTGACAATGCGCGGGATCGAGGACGGGCTGAAATATTACAGCAAGCTGGAGATCAGTGTGGCATGGACGATCCAACTTTACAAAGCCCTTGAAAAAGTTCCTGCCCTGCAAAACACCATTATATACCGCTATCTGCTGATGATGCACTACTGCCTGACCGGGCAGCGGTTGGAACTGAGCTGTGTCAACAGTAGCACAGCACAGGAGGAGCGGCTGGAAAGCTCTGCCATCCCCCACGACCGGTATAAAGTCTGGATGGCAGAGCAGGGAATGCTGCAGATGGTCCGCACCGGAGATATGAATTACAAGCAGGCGCTTTCCAACTGTATGAGCATAAGTGCAGGTGTACCGGTGCAGAGCAGCGATGTGCTACGCCAGAGCAAGACCTCCATCATCGTGTTCACCTCTCTGGTCTGCCGTGCCGCCATTGAGGGCGGGCTCTCCCCGGAGGAGGCATATTCGCTTGGGGACAGCTACATTCAGGCGGCAGAAGCGGCAAAATCGCTGGATGAGCTGGCCCCCCTTGCAATGATGATGTACGACGACTTCATCCGGCGGGTCCACAAGCACCGGACGAACCCAAACCTCAGTATGCAGATCCAGAAATGTGTGGATTACATCGAGATGAATCTGGACAAAAAGATCGTAGCGGAAGATCTTGCCGTGCTGGTGGGCTACACGGAATATTACCTCACCCACAAATTCAAGGAAGAAACCGGTCTGAGTGTGACGAACTATGTAAAGTTTGCAAAGGTCGAACGTGCAAAGGTTCTGCTGAAAAGCACACCGCTCAGCGTCCGGGAAATTTCCGAGCAGCTTGGTTTTGCCACCCGCAATTATTTCAGCGCGGTCTTTCAGCAGGTCACCGGAAAAACGCCCATGGAATTCCGGGAAACATAAATCAGAACAGGCATCCTGCGTTACCGTTTGGCGGTATCGGACGGGATGCCTGTTCTGCTATGATGAAGAAGAATGGAGAAAGATGGCTTAGTTGAGGAACTTCTCGTTCAGGGTCACGCCAAAGTCGCGGGCAATGGCGCGCAGGTCGTCATCGGTGATGGTCTGACGGATGATGCCGCCGCCCATGGAGAGCACCTTGACGTAAATTTCGGCACTCTTTTCGATGGTGTGGGCCAGACCAAAGGTGATGTCAAAGTCCGGACCGGAAGCAAACAGACCGTGCTGTGCCCAGATGGCGGCCTGATAGGTTTTCATCAGCTCGCTGGTGGCCATGGCGATATCTGCCCCGCCGGGCACCATCCACGGGCAGACGCCCACGCCCTCCGGGAACACCACCGGACACTCGGTGGCGCTCTGCCACAGCGCACGGGTGAAGTCCCGGTCGGTCAGGGGCAGGATGTAGGTCAGGGCAATCACATTGGTGGCGTGGCAATGGTAGATGACACGGTTTGCGCCATTGGTGGCGGCTTTGCGGACGCTGTGATTCATAAAGTGGCTGGGGAACTCGGATGTGGGCTTTGCGCCGTCCTCAAGGCCCCAGACAATGCGCCAGCTGTCGCCCTTGTCGTTAATCTCCACAATACCGATGCTGTGGACAGGGTCCGACTCCACGTTGCGGAAGAATTTGCCGGAGCCTGTGGTGATGAAATACTCCCCCGCCAGATTGTCCGCCTGCACGCCCATGTTCACCCACTCCCGGGGCTGCTCGTCAAAGAAGGGGCGGCACTGCGCCACTTCTTCTTCCTTCATGCGGTAGGTCAGGTTACCGCCGTTGCGCTCGTGCCAGCCCTGCAGCCAGCCATCATTGCACATCCGCATAAAGCCTTTGACAATTTCAATATCCAGAATACCCATGATAAATACCTCTCTTTTCCTCTTCAAACTTAATTATCGGGTGATGATGTCCACAGGAACATCGAAGATCTTTGCCACTTTCAGAATGGTGTCGATGTGACGGCCGGTAGCCGCAGCCATGTGGTGGGTGGGGCCAGCCTCGCTCCAGCGGTTGCAGAACTCCCGTGCGCCGCAGGTAAAGCGGGTGCGCATATTGGTGTCACCAAAGGTGAAGATGGGGCCGGGTTCGTTGACACCCTCGGCCACCACGAACTTGAAGTGACCGTCCTTGTCCTGCGTAATGCCCAGATAGGTCACAGGGCCAAGATGGGGGTAGAACTGGGTCAGGTAGCCGCCGCCGGTCTTGCCGTGGAACACAGGCACGATCTTCATGGTGGGCTTCTTCTCGGAAATGTCAGCATTTCAAAATGACACAATTCCTCTAGGGATGTTTAGCATAATGGTGTATGATTATGTTTTATATTTATCGGGCATTAGAGGATCTTTTTGCTAACTCTTACAAAAAGACTATAAAAGACTTGCCATCTTCTGCAAAGCATGGTATATACATTATACGAAATATTGCTTTGCTGAACATATTACCGTTCAATGATGTATAAATGAAGGTGCCCGCCATGACCGCCGTGATCTATGCCCGCTATTCTAGCGACAACCAGCGTGAAGAATCCATCGAAGGCCAAATCCGGGAATGTACGGCCTATGCGGAAAAGAATGGCATCACCATCGTCAAGCACTATATTGACCGTGCCATCTCTGCCAAGACGGACAACCGTCCAGAGTTCCAGCAGATGATAAAAGACAGCGACAAGAAGCTGTTTGACATTGTGCTGGTCTGGAAACTGGACCGCTTTGCCAGAAACCGCTACGACAGTGCTCGGTACAAGACCCAGCTGAAGAAGAACGGTGTCAAGCTCATGTCTGCCACCGAGATCATCTCCGAGGGGCCGGAAGGCATCATTTTGGAATCGGTGCTGGAAGGTTATGCGGATACTACTCCGCCGACCTTGCCGAGAAGGTCGTGCGTGGACAGACTGAGAACATCCTGAAAGGCCGCTGCAACGGTGGTTGTGGAACCTTTGGCTATACGCTGGATTCGGAACGGAAGTTCCATATTGACCCTCTCACCTCTCCTTTTGTGCTGGAATCGTTCAGGAAGTACAATGAAGGCTCCACTATGAAGGAGATCCGTGATTGGCTGAACGAAAACGGCATCAAGAACCCGGTGGGCGGTGCGTTTACTTATAACAGCGTTGAACATATGCTGAACAATCGCCGCTACATCGGGGAGCTGAAATTCCGGGATGTAGTCGTACCGGATGCTATCCCGCCCATCATTTCGCTGGAACTGTTTGAGGATGAAAAACAAGAAAGCCCCTGCCCGTAGAAAGGCAGAGGATGACTACCTGCTCACCACCAAGCTGTTCTGCGGCTACTGTGGGGCGTTGATGTTTGGCGAAAGCGGCACGAGCCGGACGGGCGAAGTCCACCGCTATTATAATAAATGTGCTACTGCCAAAAAGCACAAGGGCTGCAAGAAAAAGACTGTCCGTAAACAGTGGCTGGAAGATCTTGTGGTCAACCAGACCATGCAACTTGTGAAAGACGATGCCGCTATGGAGTCCATCATTGCCAAGGTGATGGAACTGCAAAACAAGGAAAACACCAACATTCCTCTTTATGAAAAGCAGCTCCGGGATGCGGAATCGGGTATCCAGAATATGCTGAATGCGATTCAGGCCGGTATCCTGACCAGTTCCACCAAGGAGCGGTTGGAGCAGCTCGAAGAAACCAAGCGTGAACTTGAAGCCCGCATTGCAGAAGAGAAGCTGGCAAAGCCCAAGGTCACGGAGGAGTTCATCTGGTTCTGGCTGCTGCGGTTCCGCAAGCTGGACATGAGCCTGAAAGACCAGCGGCAGACACTGGTGGATACCTTCATCAATGCGATTTACCTGTATGACGATAAGGTTTTGATAACCTTCAATTATAAAGAGGGAACACAGACCGTCACCTTTGGAGAAGCGTCAGAAGTTGCATCCGAGGGAAGTGGTTCGGATTTGGATTGCATTCCTGCACCACAAAAAAGACAGCTATCAAAAGCTGTCTTTTTTGTTTTACATGACTATTTCCCTTTGGCTGCAACGGCGGATAACAGGACTTGAACAGCACTGCAACGCCGCAGGCGGGGCAACGTGTAGGAATGTCTACCAGGAGGACTGCCACTGAAATAGAAAATCCGAACCTTTTCTCGATAGGAGAAGGGTTCGGATTTTTTGGTTTATTGGTTCTTGGATCGTGCCGGAATTTACGGCTCAGGCAAGGCTTTTAATTTTTCGAGCCATAAAGGCTCCGAAAAAGATTCCGGGGCTTGTATATTTTTCAGAGAGCTATTTTGCAACAGTCCGGAACGGATT
>OIMN01000130.1_pt1 | contig 12454 bp, 13 predicted proteins | sample 1584861 | NCBI WGS metagenome assembly OIMN01 (sample SAMN02674597, study PRJEB24791) | human gut metagenome, SKBSTL013 | isolation source: stool | host: Homo sapiens | place: USA | reverse complement strand
GTGCTATAAGCTGGGCTTCTTTGACCCCGCCAACGCGGACGCTGCCCTTGCGGCGCTGGAAATGATGGACTTTGAAGGGGTGGAAAAGGTGCGCGCCCGGGTGCGGCAGAACGGCACGCTGGCGCAGCAGCTGGTGCAGCTGCAAGGGCAGATGGCAAGACTGTCTGCCGCTCTTGCGCAACAGCCCGGCGGCACCCAAGCGGCGCAGGACACTGCCGGTCTGACGGCACAGCTGCCGGTGGCGGCTGCTGCCCGCGCCATGAACTGGAACGGAAAGGAGGTGAAATGAGATGATCAAGGTATGTTACAGCGAGCTGGACGGCCCCGAGGGGCTGAGCCTGCGGCTGGAAGCCGCCGGTCACGCGGGCTATGCGCCCGCCGGGCAGGATATCGTATGCGCTGGCGCAAGCACCCTGATGCAGGCGCTGGTGTACCTGCTGGCAGGGGAGGAAAACGCCCGCAGCGATGCATGGGACGAGCCGGAAGGCCCGCGCCTTGCTGTGGCAGCGCAGGCACCGGTAGCGCCGTGGGTGCAGGGCGCGTTTGAACTGGCCAAGGCGGGCTTTACTCTGCTGGCAGAGCGCTACCCGGACAACCTGCGCTTTGCGGATGTGAGCCGCAGCGGACAGCAGAGCATGATGGACTTGCAGCTGTTTGCGGAAGGTGAAGCCGCCCCCGCGTTGAGCCCGGAGCAGACCCGGCAGGCAGTGGCTGCGGGCACCCTGAAGCCGGAAGCCCCCGCCGCGCAGCCGGAGGTGCCGCAGCAGACCCCGGCAGAGCCGGAAAAGCAGCCGGAAAAGCCTGCACAGCCGGAGCGTCCGGTGCTGCCTTCCCTGCCGCTGCCGGTGCAGAACACGGTGCGCGGCCTGCACGCCCGCTGGGCGGCAGAGGAAGCGGCCATGCGCCGCAGCCAGCCGGGCTTTGACCTGAAAGCAGAGCTGAAGAACCCGGAGATGCGCCGCCTGATGCAGCTGCCCGGGATGCGGGTGCAGGACGCCTACCGCCTTGCCCACTACGAGGATGCCCTGCGTACCACGGCACAGACCGTGGAGCAGGGCGTGGTGGAGCGGGTGCAGCAGCGCGCCGCGCGTCCGCTGGAAAACGGCCTGCGCCCCGGTGCTGCGGCTTCGGTACGGCCGGACGTAGCCGCTATGACCCGCGCCCAGCGGGAAGCCTTGGAGCGCCGTGTGCTGCACGGTGCACAGATCGAACTTTAACCTGACAGGAGAAAGGAAAAAAGCATGATGAATTTTAACATCCAGCTGTTTGCGGACGCGCAGACCAACACCACCGGCACCATGTCGGTGGAGATGAAAACCTTTTACGAGAAGCGCCTGATCGATCAGGCAGAGCCGCGCCTTGTGCACGACCAGTTTGCGGATTACTACCCCGTGCCCCAGAACGGCGGCAAGACCATCGAGTTCCGCAAGTACGACAGCCTGCCCAAGGCCAGCACCCCGCTGACCGAGGGCGTTACCCCCAACGGTCAGGCCCTGAACGTGACCAGCATCACCAGCGACCTGCACCAGTACGGCGGCTGGACTCCGCTGACCGATGTGCTGCAGATGACCGCCATCGACAACAACGTGGTGCAGGCCACCCGCGTGCTGGCAAGTCAGGCAGGCCGCACCATGGACAGCATCACCCGCGATGTGCTGGCGGGCGGCACCAATGTCATCTACGCCCCCAAGCTGGGCGCAGACGGCACCGAGACCGCCGTTACCAGCCGCAAGGCACTGGACAAGAGCTGCACCCTGACCCCGAAGCTGTTCTTTCAGGCGGCGGCGCAGCTGGGCGCAATGAACGCTGACCCCATCGGCGACAGTTACGTTGCCATCATCCACCCCTATGCGGCCTACGACCTCAAGACCTGCAAGGAGTTCATGGAGGTGCACAAGTACGCCGACCCCGACACCATGTTCCGCGGCGAGATCGGCAAGCTGGGCAACATCCGCTTTATCGAGACCAGCGAGGCCAAGATCTGGAAGGATGATACCTGTCCGGCGGGTCTGGCAGTGTTCGGCACGCTGGTGCTGGGTGCCCATGCCTACGGCGTGACCGAGCTGGAGGGCGGCGGCCTGGAGCACATCGTCAAGCAGCTGGGCTACGGCGACGACCCGCTGAACCAGCGCGCCTCTGTGGGCTGGAAGGGGATGCGTGCCGCCGAGCGTCTGGTGGAGCAGTACATGGTGCGCATCGAGAGCGTGTCCAGCTACTCGGCCACCGCTGCCGCCAACTAAGGAGGTGCCCATGGCTGAAAAGAACGTGCGCATCCGGCTGTTCAAGGACAACAGCCGCTACAAGGGCGATCTGTTCGTCAGCGTTAACGGTGTGAATTACAAGATCCGCCGGGGCGTGGAGGTGGAGGTGCCGCCCGCTGTGGCCGAGGTGCTGGAACACAGCCAGCGTCAGGACGAGCTGACCGCTGCCCGCATTGCTGCTGCGGAGAACGCGGCACAGTAAAATCTGTAAAATCAACGCTGTCCGGCTGGGAGAAATGCCCCCGGCCGGGCTTTTTATAAAAAGGATGTGATGAAGATGACAGTAGGAGAAGCTTTGGAGCGTGCCGAGCAGCTGCGCCCGAACTGTCGCATTGAAACCGAGACCCGGCTGCAATGGCTGCGGGAGGCGGACGCCCTGCTGCGCACAAAGCTGTTTGACCGCAGCGCCGCCGGGGCGTTTGACGCGGTGGGCGCAGACCGTCCGTGGGAGCAGCCGGTGCAGGACGACCAGCCGCTGCTGGCGCCGCCGCCCTTTGATGCGCTGTACCCGCACCTGTTATGTGCGCAGATGGACGCCGCCTTGGGCGAGACCGACCGCTACGCCGGAGAGCAGGCGCAGTACAACGCCCTGTATGCGGAACTGGCGGTCTGGCTGCGGCAGAACTACCCGCCCCGCAGCCGGGCACAGTGGCGCTGGTAAGGAGGTGAGACGATGGTACTGGCAGACAGAATGCGGCTTGGCAACACCCGGCAGCTGCTGCGGGCCTTTGGCGGCCTGAACGAGACCTACGGCTGCTCGGAAGCAGAGTACAGCGCCGGAGTAAACTTTTCTGCCCGGGATTTCCCAGCCCTGAGCACCCGCACCCCGCGCCGCAAACTGCGGGCACTGACCGGGCTGAACGGGATGTACCACCTGAACGGTCTGCTGACGGTCTGCGGGCGGGATATCACCTATACCCCGGACGATGCCGCAGCCCCGGCGGTGACGAAGGCGGACGCCGTGACCGATGGCCGCAAGGCGCTGGTGGGCATCGGCACAAAAATTTTGATCTTCCCGGATAAGCTGGCCTTTGATACGGCAGACGGCAGCGTGACCGCACTGGGGGCGCTGTGGACGGCGGCGGACAAAAGCGTGACCTTTGCCCCCTGCGATGCCGCAGGCAAGACCTATCAGGTGGAAGCCTTTGGCCCGGACGAGCCCGCCAATCCGGCAGACGGACAGCTGTTTTTAAGGGTGGAGGATGCCGACCATCCGTGGCGGTACGACAGCACGCTGGAAATGTACAGCAAAAACTCCGGCAGCTGGGCGGCCATTCCGCTGGAATACTGCCGCATCACGGCGGCAGGGCTGGGCAAGCTGTTCCGGCAGTGGGACACCGTGACCGTGCAGGGCGCAGCCGCCGAGACTGCGGGGCAGAGCCCGGAGCTGAACGGAGATCAGATCGTGTATGACATGGGCGAGGACTGGCTGCGGGTGCGCTGCACCCCGCAGGGCGAGTATTTTTACGGCACACTGGTGCAGAACGCCGCCGCCGCGCAGTGGCAGAGCATGGACGGCAAGCAGCACCGCAGTGTGGATGCCGCACAGACGGTATCCATGGAGCGCCGGGTGCCGGAACTGGATTTTGTGACCGAGTGCGACAACCGGGTGTGGGGCTGCAACAGCAGGGAGAACGTTATCTACGGCTGCAAGCTGGGCGACCCCACCAACTGGTTCAGCTACCGGGGCATCGCTGCAGACAGCTACGCCGTCACTGTGGGCAGCGACGGTGCCTTTACTGGGGCGGCTTCCTGCATGGGCTATGCGCTGTTCTTTAAAGAGAACACCCTGCACAAGCTGTACGGCTCCAAGCCTTCGGATTTTCAGCTTTCCAGCCTGCGCTGCCGGGGCGTGGCAAAAAACGCCGCCCGCAGCCTGTGCGTGCTGAACGAGACGCTGTATTATCTCTCGCCGGACGGGGTCATGGCGTGGGACGGCAGTCTGCCCACCAAGGTGTCCGGTGCGCTGGACGCCGCAAAGCTTGCCAACGTGCAAAGCGCCGTGGGCGGTGCGCTGGATGGCCGGTACTATCTGCACATCTCCCGGGAGAGCGCGCGTCTGCTGGTCTACGATACCGAGAAAGGGCTGTGGAGCGAGGAGGATGTCTGCTCCTGCGATATGACCAGCACCGGCGGGCAGCTTTATCTGTGGGACGGGCAGGCGCTGTGGGCAGCAGACCCCACCCGCGAGCCGGACTGGCAGAGCACCGATGGCGTGGAGACGGACATCCCCTTTGAACTGGTCACAGGCGATGTGGGACTGGACGGCACCGAGCAGCGGTACCTCTCCCGGCTGACCTTGCGTCTGGACGCCGAACGCACCAGCACGGTGGAGGTGGCAGTAAGCTATGACGGCGGCGCGTGGGAGACGGTGGCCACCCTTGCCGCCCAAGGCCGCCGCCGCAGCTATGACCTGCCTTTTGTGCCCCGGCGGTGCGGGTCGCTGCGGCTGCGGCTTCGTGGCAAAGGACAGATCACCCTGCGCAGTCTTGTGCGCACCATCGCCCCGGCAAAGGGAAAATTATGGGAGGAGGATACCTCATGGCAAGCATGAACGGCCTGAGCAAGCTGGGTCTGCCCAAGCTCAGCGATAACATGGACCCGGAGGATGCCCGGGCACTGCGCAGCTATCTGTACCAGATGCAGGAGCAGCTGCAGTATGTACTGACCAATCTGGATACGGAAAATATGTCCGACACCCTGCGCAGCAAGCTGCAGGGATTATAAGAATGAAAGGAGAATTTTATGGCATCCAAAAAGAAGGAGGAACTGCTGCAGCCGGACGTGCAAACGCAGGCACAGCCTGCTGCGCAGTCCACTTACAGCACCGAGGGGCTGGACAGCCGCGCCGAAGTGGAAAAGGCTATGGCAAACGCCAGCTACCGCCCCAGCCAGCAGGTGACCGATGCAGCCAACGCCCTGAAGCAGTGGCAGCAGAACCGCCCCGCAGACTACCAGAGCAGCTATCAGGACGGGATCAACGAGCTGCTGGGGCAGCTGCTGGAACGGGAGAATTTTCAGTACAGCTACACCCGCGACCCGCTCTATCGCCAGTACGAGCAGCTGTATACCCTGAACGCCCACAATGCCAGCGCGGACGCGGCGGCGCAGGCCGCTGCCCTGACCGGCGGTTACGGCTCCAGCTATGCCACCAGTGCGGCGCAGCAGGCCTATCAGCAGCAGATCGGCGGGCTGGCCAGCGCCATCCCCACCCTGTACAATCTGGCGCTGGATACCTACCAGAGCGGCGGCGAAGAACTGGTGAACCGGCTGGACCAGCTGAACGGACAGGAGCAGAACGCCCAGACCCTGTACGACCGTCAGCTGCAGGACTATTACACCCAGCTGCAGCAGAAGGGCGAAGCGTACAACGACGCCTACGCCAAGGACTACGGCCAGTATCAGGAGCACCTGAACCGGCTGGACACCCTGCACGGCTACTACACCGCGCAGGAGCAGGCGGAAATCAGCCAGCGCCAGCAGACTTTCAATAACATCATGACGGTGCTGGGCGTCATTGGGGACGTGGTGCAGCTGGCCATTACCGGCACCACCGGTCTGGGCACGTTGGCGGGCAGCCTGATGAACACCGGGTACAACATCTACGCCGGCAACCGCGCCTACGAGGCCGAGCGCGCCGATACCCAGTGGAGCCAGCAGATGCAGGAGAAGCAGCGGCAGGACGCACTGACCCAGCAGCAGTACGATAACACCGCCAGCGAGCGCGCCTATCAGGATGCGCTGAAACAGCAGGCCTTCAACAATAACGTGACCAGCCAGAAGCTGAACATCGCGAAGGGCGAGTGGGCGCTGAAGCAGGCTAACGCCCAGCAGAAGGCCGCACAGGCCGCCAGCAAGGCAGCGGCTGCGAGGACAAAGTCCGGCAGCTCCAGCAGCGGAAAGGCCACCGGCAGCAGCGGCTCTGCTTCCGGCGGCAGCCGCAGCACTGTCAGCGCCGGAGTGCCCTACACAGCAGCGCTGCTGCGCAGTCAGGGCAAGAACGATGTGGCCATCACCTCTGCCCTGCGGCAGGAGGGCTATACCCCCGCCCAGATCGCAAAGATCCTGCAGGAGATGAATAAATAAGAGAAAAGGCACCCCGGCAAAGCAGCTGCTTTGCCGGGGTGCCGTACTTTTGTATTATCCTGCCAAAAGAAAAAGTCCGCTGTTTTGAACAGCGGACTTTTTGGTGGGGTGCCCAGTGGGACTCGAACCCACGGTCTCCAGATCCACAATCTGGCGCGTTAACCGACTACGCTATGGGCACCACATAGATGCGCCCGAAGGGACTCGAACCCCCGGCCCACTGCTTAGAAGGCAGTTGCTCTATCCACCTGAGCTACGGGCGCACGTTGTTATCCCAATGGGTTCCATTATGGCAGCAGTTCTGTGTCGGCACAGGCTGCGAGAGAAATAATACCATACCCATCGCATTCTGTCAAGGAAAATCTGAAAAAAGTTTCAACTTTTTTGCGCTGCGGGCAAAAATGACCGTTCCAGCGTGTAGGAATGGCCTTACAGCAGCCACATTCCGGCACAGCCCAGCGCAAAGCCCAGTGCAAAGCCGCACACCACGTCCCGCACATGATGCACCCCCGTGAGCACCCGCAGACAGCAGATGAGCAGGGCAACGCCCACCATCACGCAGCCCGCAGCAGGGTAGAAATACAGCCACACCGCCGCCAGCACGGCGGCGCTCAGCGCGTGGCGGGAGGGCATGGAGTGCCCACGGCTCTCCTTTGCCACCAGCGGGGTAAAGCCGGGCTGCTCGTAGGGGCGGGGAAAGTGCAGCCGACTGCGCAGCAGCGTGCCGCCCCAGAACACCAGCCCCGGCACAAAGACGGAGCGGGCGATGAGCACCATAAAGTCCAGCGCGGCCTGCTTCTGGGTGAGGAACAGCCGCGAGAGCCGGACATTCAGCAGGCACAGCAGCACCGGGTAGCACACAAAGGGCACCAGCGGCAGCCACCGGTCCAGAAAAACGACCAGACGCTTTACGGCCGGATGGGCGCTGAACCAGTGATAGATGGGCTTATACTGTTCTGCGGTCAAAGCAGCTCTCCTCCTGTCGGGACGGACATCAGAAACAGGTGTCCAGATAGTTTTCCACATCAAAGGGCTCCGGAGTGGAATCCTTGCGCAGATACAGCGGGTGGTGCGGGTGTCCCTTTTTGCTGCGCTTGCCAAAGGTGACCCACGGGATCTCCCGCTCCCGCGTCAGAGCTACCATCTCCCGCATCAGACCGGGCAGGTAGTCCCGCTTTTCAATCAGGGTGCCCCATGCCGCCCACATGGTAGGCTCGGTCTGGGCCAGAACGGCCTGCAGCCAGCGCAGGTTTTCATCGCACAGGGCGCGGTCGGGGGTTTTGTCCATATCGTTGGGGTCGGTGGCGCGCTGGGGGTAGACGTTGAACATGATCCAGCTGTCAAAGCCGTTGGCGGCGGCCAGCCGCTCCACACTTTTTAAGGTGGGGTCCAGCGCACCGGGCTGGGCGGTACTGGGGTTGATGCCGATGCACACCAGCGGGTGCTTGCCCACCCGCCCCAGAACGTAACGGTAGCTTTGGTAGGTGTGGGGCTCGTAATACCAGATGCCGCCGGCGTATTCGCCCGCCTCGAGCACGGGCAGAGAAATGGTCTGCATGATCGTAAACTCCTGTCGGTTTTGAATATCATTCTTATCGTACCTGAAACCACCGGGAAAATCAACCGTTTTAGCCCTAAAATACTGCCTTATTTCTGTTTTTGTGGTATACTGGAGGTGTTCCGGTGCGGCAGGGGGACTGCGGCACCGCGCTTCGCTTACAGAAAAAAGGAGTTCTTATGCTGGAAGATTATAAAAGTGCACTGCGCGCAGGGCAGCGCGCCTATCGTGCCCGCATAGCCCGCGGCCAGTCGCCCTATCTGGCTGTTCTGGACGATGTGCTCAAGGGCGTGGATATCGTGGCGCAGGAGCCGCTGGGGCTGGTGGAGATCCCGTCGGACAGTCTTGTGGGCACCAAGACCAGCGGACGGCACACTGCCTTTTCGTATGACTTTATGCCCCTGCTGGAGCCGGACACCGAGTTTGCTGCCAAGTGGTCGAACCTGTGTGACGCGCACTTGGAAGAGGGCATCCATACTCCCATCATCGCCTTTGAGTACATGAACCGGTTCTATGTGCAGGAGGGCAACAAGCGGGTCTCGGTGCTCAAGTATTACGGCGCCGTCAAGATCCCGGGCACGGTCACCCGGCTCATCCCCGCCCGCACCGAGGATCTGGAAAATAAGATCTACTACGAGTTCCTGGATTTCTATAAGCTGTCCAAGGTGAACTATGTGCATTTCTCCAAGCTGGGCGGCTACAGCAAGCTGCAGACGCTGGTGTGCAAGGCCAGCGGCGAGGCATGGTCGGAGGATGACCGGCTGAACTTTGCCGCCTTCTACACCATGTTCCACCAGCAGTTCGAAGCCTTGGGCGGCAGATCTCTGGGGCTGACCACCGGTGATGCGCTGCTGGTGTACCTGTCGGTGTACCGCTACTCCGACACCTACGACGCCACCCCGGCGCAGGTGCGGCAGAACCTGGAAAAGCTGTGGAACGAGGTGAAGGTGCTCACCGAGCCCCATGGCGTGGAGCTTTCGCTGGAACCGCCCAAGAGCCCCGCAGAGCCGCTGCTGTCCAAGCTGAATATCTTCAGCCCCAGCAAGCAGCCCAGCGAGCTGCGGGTGGTGTTCCTCCACGAGTACAACGCCAAGATCAGCGCATGGGTGCGTGCGCATGACGAGGGGCGCGATGCGCTGGCCAAGGTCTTCCCGGACAAGGTGTATATCAGCTGCTACGAGGATGTGAACCCGGAGGTGGACGCGGAGCAGATATTGGAGGAGGTAGCCCACAACAATGCGGACGTGGTGTTCGCCACCAGCGTGCGGATGTACAACGCCTGCCTGAAGGTGGCGGCGCAGCACCCCAAGACCCGCATCCTGAACTGCTCGCTGAACGCGCCGCACCCGCTGGTGCGCACCTACTACCCCCGCACCTATGAGGTGACCTATCTGCTGGGCATGCTGGCCGGTATCATGACCAAGACCGGGCACATCGGCTATGTGGCGGCAAACCCCGTGTACGGCGTGCCCGCTGCGATCAACGCCTTTGCGCAGGGGCTGAAGAGCGTGCGCCCGGCAGGCCGTATCTGGCTGCGCTGGGCCTGCCAGCCCGATGCCGCCCATCCGCTGGATTTTGCCGACTGCCCGGAGATCGACATGGTCTACGCCCGGGACAGTCGGGAGCCTGCCAACACCAACCGGGACTACGGCCTGTGCCGCAAACTGCCGGACGGCAGCTTACAGCCGCTGGGTCTGCCGATCTGGCGGTGGGATACCTTTTATGTGCAAATCGTGCGCTCCATTTTTGACGGCAGCTGGGACAATGCAGCCACCACCCGCGCAGTGAACTACTGGTGGGGTCTGCGCAGCGGCGCAGAGGATCTGGAGTATCAGGAAGCGCTGCCCAGCGGTACGCGGCAGCTGCTGGATCTGCTGGAAACGCTGCAGGGCTCGGATAATGTGCACATCTTCCCGGAAAAGCTGTATGATAACGAGGACAACCTGCACTCCCCGGAGAATAGAGTTTACAGCCCCAAAGAGCTGATGGAGATGGATTGGCTGGATGCCTGTGTACACGGCAAGCTGCCCCATTACGATGAATTGGACGTCAAGACCCGTACCGTGCTGGCGATCAACGGACTGGACAACGTAAAGGGTCTGGAGAAATGAGCCGGCCTGACCGGAAACAGAATGGAGCATACGAACGTGAAAATTCTTGCCATTTCAGATGTCCCGTCCAAGGCGCTGTGGGACTATGACACCCGCGCCCGGCTGGAAGGCATCGACCTGATCCTCTCCTGCGGGGATCTGCCCAAAAAGTATCTGGAATATCTCACAAACTTTACCGCTGCGCCCATCCTGTATGTGCACGGCAACCACGACGGCAGCTACCAGACTCAGGGGGAACCCGGCGGCTGCATCTGCGTGGACGATCAGGTGTACACATGGAAGGGGCTGCGCATCATGGGGCTGGGGGGCTGCCAGCGCTATAATAACGAGGATACCTACCAGTACACCGAGAAGGCCATGCGCCGCCGTGTGCACAAGCTGGAGCATCAGGCGCACAAAAGGGGCGGCATCGACCTGCTGCTGACCCACGCCCCGGCCAAGGGACTGAACGATGGGGACGACTGTGCCCACAGGGGCTTTGAGTGCTTCAACGAGATTTTGGACGAGTACCAGCCTAAATGGTTCATCCACGGGCACGTACACCTGAATTACGATGCAAAGCTGCCCCGGGTATGCACCCGCGGCAACACCACCGTTATCAACGCCACCGAGCGCTATGTGTTCGAGATCCCGGACCCGGACCCGGCCGAAGAGCGTAAGACTCTTTGGCGGATGCTGGGGTTCTGAGTGATTGCTGCCGATACAAAAAAAGACACCGCACAGCTGTGCGGTGTCTTTTTTTGTTGATGGAGCCTTATTGTGGGAATAGCGGGCGCGGCAACAGTGCGGTGCTGCCTGTGACCCTGTAAAAGTTACAGTTCCAGCTTGCCGGAGAACTTATTGATGACGTAGTAGGCTGCGCCTTCTTCGGGCTTGACGTACACCTTGCAGGACTGTACGCCGACCTTGTGGGTGGTGCGGTAGTCTGCCTTGGCGCGGTCAATGATGTCGGTGATGTTGTACTGCTCACCGCCCATCTCTACATACAGCTCGGGTGCCAGCGGCGGGCGGCCGCGGCGGGCGGGAGCCTTGGTGGATTTGCGGGTCTTACCCTCGGCAGCCGGAGCATCGGCTGCGGGAGTAGAAACTTTCTTTTCAGGCATGATGCATAACCTTCCTTCTGTATTTGATCTGGTGCAGCGGGGCTGCACCGGCGGGCTCCAATGATCTATCGTAAGGCAGAAGCAGTGCAAAAAGCACAGACCCGGCTGCCCCATACGAACCGGTACGAAACTATTTGCGTAAAGAAGTTGAATCTATAATTATATAATACGTTTTTGAAATTCATTTGTAAAGCTTTTTTTGCAAAAAACATTGTAAAATCGGTAAGAAACGGCGGAATAAATGGCCGAAGCAGTCTTCCGGTGCTTTTTCCCGGGCAGAGTACGACTTTTCGGCAAAACGAACGGCCATTCCCGGGAAAGCCTGGCCACAAATACGGCGGGCAAAAACGCCCTTTCGCAGGGGAGGAATAAGGCGGAACGGAACTGTCGGCACGCGCAGGGGACGCAGCAGATAAAAAGCAGAAGCTGCCGCACAAAAAAGAACCGTCCCATTTCCTGAACGGTATACCATACGGACTGGCAAATGGGGGCGGTTCACGTTTCCGGAGCATTCTTTGGCAGGGCCGTGCTGTTCGACCCGCTCACACGCCGCAGATAAAAAAAGAAACTCCCCCAGACAAGCTGGGGGAGTTTCTTTTTTATGCCGGTGGTGGGGGTCGAACCCACACGTGTTATTAGCACAAGGGATTTTGAGTTTTCGGGAGGGTTTTCCATTTGGTGTCATCTGGTGATCTTTAAGGTCATCTGGTACCCGACTTTAGAGCGGAAAAACAACAGTATATCGAATGAATTTTTGACAAATCTACGATTTTTCGTTACGTTTCCCCTCGGCTCCAATTTTTCGATTTGGAATGCAAAAAAGGAAATTGGAGGGATATTTAGGAGGGATGCAGGGCAAAACGCTCCTCTGCTTAGGCACAAAACGAAAGGAAAGTCAAGGATAATGAATCAAAATCAAGCAAAAGAGTATTATAAAAAATTATTTGTGAACTATCCTGATGTGCTGTCTGTCGAAGAAGCAACAACTTTACTCGGTTTCAAAAGCCAGACTGCCATCATCAGAAGAATCCATCAACATAGAATTCGCTGCCTGAAAGTCGGACGATCTTTCATGATTCCGAAAGAATATCTCATCGACTATCTTTTGGATAGCTAAATTATATAGCCATTATATTACATAGCGCACCACTTTTCAATAAGAAAAGAGTGCGCTTTTTATTTTCAAACGAAAGGCGGTTGATTTTTTGAACACAAGCTGGAGCAAAACGTTGAAAAAGCCACATGACCCTTGACTACTTTTACGGACAAGCCGGAGAACTGTTTTCATTCTACCGCATTCCCAAGGCTCTTTTTCAGGAGCCACGGTTCCAGAGT
>OIMN01000092.1_pt1 | contig 14130 bp, 14 predicted proteins | sample 1584861 | NCBI WGS metagenome assembly OIMN01 (sample SAMN02674597, study PRJEB24791) | human gut metagenome, SKBSTL013 | isolation source: stool | host: Homo sapiens | place: USA | reverse complement strand
TCCCTACACGACGCTCTTCCGATCTGCTATTGTGCCGGACGTTACAATGTTCGTGCGCTTTTCGATCCAGGATAACAGGGTGGTGCGTATTGCCGTCAGTGAGGGAAGCAACAAGCCCTACTACCTCAAAGGAAAAGGTCTGAAGCCCAACGGTGTTTATGTACGCCAGGGCACCTCCAGCGTGCCAGCATCCCCTGCGCAGATTCGCCAGATGATTAAGGAAAGCGATGGCGATGCGTTCGAAGAAATGCGCTCCATGGAGCAGAACCTGTCCTTTGAGGCTGCGGCAAACGCTTTCGAAAAATATGGAGTGCCGTTCGGCAAGGAAAAGTACCGTGCCCTTGGGATCACACAGAAGAATGATGAGCTTTTTACCAACCTTGCACTTATCATCTCCGATCAATGTGCGCATACGACGAAGGTAGCAGTTTTCGGTGATGATTCCAATACCACCTTCAAGGATAACAAGGAGTTCGGAGGCTCCATCTTTGCGCAGCTGGAGGACACCTTTGATTACCTGATGCTCTGCAACAGAACCAAGGCGTCATTTAAGGGCTTGGAGCGTATTGAAAAGCAGGATTACCCCGAGGAGGCTCTTCGCGAGGCACTTTTGAATGCCGTTGTGCACCGGGATTACAGCTACAGCGGTAGCATTATCATTAATGTGAACGATGAGCGGATAGAGTTCATCTCTATCGGCGGCCTCCTCCCCGGTCTCTCCACCGATGATATCCGTATCGGTATTTCACAGCCGCGCAACAAGAATCTTGCCGAGATGTTCCATCGCCTGCGTCTGATCGAAAGCTATGGCACCGGTATCCGCAGAATCTATAAGCTTTATGAAAACTGCCCCGTACAACCGGTCATCGAAGCAACCACCAATGCCTTCAAGATGGTGCTGCCCAATATGAACGCCATGACCGCCGCCGCGCCGAATCAGGCTTCGCCGGTGACCGCGCAGATGCAGAAGGTTCTTGACTATACCTCCGCGCACGGCCATATCACGGATGAAGAAGTCCAATCCTTGCTTGGAATCAAGAAGACCCGCGCTTTTGAGCTTATGAAACAGATGCGGAATATGGGGCTTGTGCAGAGGGTAGGCCGCGGGGCTGAAAAGAAATACTTACTGAATTAGCACTCAGCCAGTGTTTGCTACAAATAATTAATTGAATGCGGCCATCGGTGACGCAGACTTATTCAGGAAGCAGGAAATGCATGAAAGCATCCATTAAAAACATAGAACAGACCATCGCCTCGGAGCAGTATCGTCCTGCTTTGAGCGAGGAATACCAAGAGCTGTTTCAGTGACTTACTCGGCACTTAGAAGACACGTTACCCATGAACAGAGCTCGAATTATCGGCGATGAGCTTCGGCGTGTTTCTGAAACTGCACGAGAAGCCGACCTTGACTGCCAAAAATATATGGCGGCCCTAAGCGTATTGGTTGATCTTTCCCTTCAAGGCTGGATTTTTGACTTTCAGGATCATCAGCTTACCTTGAGAATGGGAAACGATAACATTGATGATAAAAAGAAAATACGCTATAGACTTAGCGCAGAGCGCAATGCGCAATTTAAAAGCGAAAGCGTCGCACGCTTCATTATGTATATGGAGACCGAGCGGAATTATAACGGTACTCCAGTATCGGTTAAGTGCTTGATTGGAAATAAACAAGCTGTTTCTGCCCTCGTCTGATGACAAGAAACAGTTACACATTTGGACTACGCATAGATACGGCCTCAGCCAGGAGGCAGCGGTTGCTATATCTAATAAATCTGTTGATTCAAGCGAGCTTGAGATAAAAATGCCTCGTCCGGCAGATTGGCTGCAGGGTATGGAAGCAACGGTGTACAAGGGGCTACAAGCGATAAAAAGAAACAAGTGGTTTGATAGAGTGGAAAAAGTATCAGATTTTCCACTCTATTTTTACATAGTCGCTGGTTGCGCTGATTGATGAAATCAGGCTGTCAGCGGCTTTCCGCTTGTCCTCAAAGCTGATATGCTCCCAATCGTCCAGATACCCGGACAGTAATTCAATCTGCTGGGAGGACAGCGTTTCAATGGACAGGTCTGCAATCGCCTTGGACAGTGTTTTGCGGCGGTTGTCCAAATCCTCGATTTTTTTGTTGGCGTAGGCAAGCAAGGTGGCGTTGGCCCCGGTCAGCGTATCAAGCAGTTTTTCAATCTCGGCTTCTACCTGTGCAAGCTCCACCTGATAGGCGGTAATCTTGGGATTGACTTTTCCCTCGCCGCCCCGAAGCAGTTTGAACTCCCGGAACTTTTCTCCCATAGCGGTGAAAATGAACTGTTCAAACTCATTCTTGCGGAGTGTGCCGCACCCCGGACAGCCCTTGTGGTCGGCCCGCTTGGAACAGCGGAGGTATTCATAGCCAGAGGGGTTATGGGTCGTTTTAAGTGCGTACCCGCATTTTCCACATTTGATTCTCCCGGCCAGCCAAGTGTTGCGGGCCTTGCGCCCATTCTGGAAAGTGATGTTTGTCATCAGCTTCTTGCGGCATCTCAGCCAAATGTCGGAGGATAAGCGATCATGAAGAAAATCCCGACGCTCTTTGATGGGGAAAATGACAAGTACCGTCTGCTTAGCCGCTTGATTTGGAATCGGGCGACCTTTGCATGAATGGTGAAAGCCTGTGCAGACACGCATAATCGCTGCTCATATAGGCCAAAATACAAGTGCATCGTATTTTAGCCTAAAATCTATTGATTTTTCCTCTCGCGTAGGCTATAATAAAGGTGCATCGTATTTTGGCCTAAAGGAGGCAGGGCAATGTATATTGAGAGGCAGCTTGAAAAGAAGTTTATAGCGGTAAGCGAGGAGTATGCTTGTGTGCTGCTGACCGGCCCGCGTCAGGTGGGAAAATCCACCATGCTGCGGCATCTGATGGAGGGGACGGCACGAGCCGAGGTTTCTCTGGACGATTTGGAGGAACGCAGGCTTGCCAAAACCGATCCTGCCATGTTCTTGAAGCTGCATCCCGCGCCGGTTCTCATCGATGAGGTTCAGTATGCACCGGAGCTGTTTTCGTATATCAAGATCGCTGTGGATAACGGCGCTGCCCCCGGCTCCTACTGGCTGACCGGTTCTCAGGCGTATCGCCTAATGGAGTTGGCACAGGAGTCGCTGGCCGGAAGAACCGCCATTCTTCATATGTCGGCACTGTCACAGTCGGAGCTTTGCGGTGCAATGGAGGTTTCACCCTTTTCGTTGGAGCTTGACGAATTGCAGAAGCGCAAGGCGGTGCTTTCCCCTGCCACACCGAAAGAGATATACCAGCGGATTTGGGACGGCGCACTCCCCGGCCACAGGAGCGGCAAGTATAAAGACCGGGATGTGTTTTACAGCAGCTATATTCAGACCTATATCGACCGGGATGTGACCACCGATATTCCCGGTGTGGATAAGGTGATGTTTGCCGACTTCATTCGCGCTGCCGCCTGCAGAAGCGGCCAGATGCTGAACCTGCATGACATCGCCGGAGATGTGGGGGTCAGTGACGATACCGCAAAGCGCTGGATGAAGGAGCTTGAAAAATCCGGGATCGTGTTCTTCCTGCACCCCTACTCCAACAACCTTTTGAAGCGGACGATCAAAACGCCGAAGATGTATTTCTTTGATACAGGGCTGGTCTCCTATCTGACCCGGTACTCAAGCCCCGAAATTTTGATGAATGGCGCAATCAACGGAGCCATTTTAGAAAACTATGTTGTGTCGGAAATCATAAAAACCTACAGCAACAGCGCCAAGGATTGCCTGCTGCATTATTACCGGGATAAGAACAGCAACGAGATCGATCTGATTATGGAGAGCGACGGTCAGCTGCACCCCATCGAAATCAAAAAAAGCATCAATCCGCCCACACAAATTACGGGTGCTTTCAAGCTGCTGGATAAGGCCTCTGTGCCGAGGGGCACAGGCGCGATCATCTGTCTTCGGGAGACATTAAGCGCAATCGACAGCAGCACATACATTGTCCCCGTGTGGATGATCTGATTTCGTTCCAAAAACAAATATTCTATACACAGCCGCTTGGTTTCAGTGCGAAATCAAGCGGCTGTTTCTATAGAGCGTGTTATCCCAAAAACATAAATGAAGGAGGAAGCAAAATGACAAACGAAGAACTGAACACCGCGTTATATAAGAAGGTGTTCGCAGAACAAGAGAAGTATCGGGAGTGGCTGCTTTCCCAGCCGCCCAATGAAATCCTGAACCACTGCTACGAGTACACGGTACGGGAGGACATCGTGCTGGCACTGGAGGAATACGACTTGTCCGATAAGCAGTGCAAGGCACTCCTGAAGTTGCCCTGTCCCCTTGCGGATGTGTTCAAGGACTTCGAAAAGCGGGAGACCGGCCACATGGACAACATCCGGGACACCATCGAGTGCCGAGCCAATGCGGTCATCCGGGCCGATTTTCTGAGAGACCGGCGTGAAGTGAGGTGATGCCCTATGAGCTATATTGCTGCGGAGGATGTTGCCAAGGCCAAGGAAATGGACCTTTTGACTTACCTCCGTAATTATGAACCGCAGGAGCTTGTCCATGTGTCCGGAAGCACCTACTGCACCAGAGAGCACGACTCCCTGCGAATCAGCAACGGCAAGTGGTGCTGGTTCTCTCAGGGCATTGGCGGCAGATCGGCGCTGGACTATCTCATCAAGGTAAAGGGCATTCCTTTTACACAGGCAGCAGAGATCATTCTCGGACGGGAGGCGGAAAAGCCTCCCGTTTTCTATCGCCAGAAGGAGCGAAGAAGCACGGAACTGCTGATGCCGGAGCTGTCCGAAACGACAGACCGCGTGGAGAAATATCTGCAAGGCCGAGGAATTCACCCGGTTATTATCCGCTATTGCCTGGATAACAGGCTGCTCTTTGAGTCAGCAGATTTCCACAGTGCGGTGCTCGTAGGGTACGACAAGGACGGCAAGGCAAGATATGGCGCTCTGCGCAGCACCGTCAGCAGCTATAAGGGCGAGCTGACCGGCAGCGACAAGCACTTCTCTTTTTTCTTGGAGGGAAAGCCGAATGCGGAGCACATTCATGTATTTGAATCCGCCATTGACCTGCTGAGCTTCGCAACCTTGGCACTGCTTGCCGGGCACGACTGGAAAAGTGAAACCTATTTGTCTTTAGCCGGTGTGTTTCAGACTAAACGAGAGAATGTTGTGCCGGTGGCCTTGAGTAGATTTCTTGACGAGCACCCATCCGTCCGCAAAATCCATCTTCATTTGGATAACGATGCCGTCGGTCGAGGCGCTGTGAAAGGAATTGTTGGCGGACTGCAAGGAAGGTATCAGGTCTATGACGAGCCGCCCTCCCGTTGGAAAGATGTGAATGACGAGCTGAAAATCCGTGTAGGACTTAAGCTCTCCAAGCAGAATGTGATTCTTTATCTTTGCGGCATAATTCCGGTTGTGTGGCTCGGCCTGTTGATTGCTCCCTGCTTAAAGGATGGATTGCCCGGACTGGTTCAGCAGTTCGGATCGGTGATGCAAAACCCATTCCAGATACAGCTTTGTGAGGACAGTGTAAAAACTGTCCTCACTTTGCTTTTGGTGTACGGAATCGCCATCGGTGTCTATCTCTCCGCGGAGCACAATTACAGACGGCGAGAAGAGCACGGATCAGCTAAATGGGGCACGGCTGGTTCGGTCAACAAGAAATATGCCAACAAGGATAAGACGGAAAACAAGCTGCTGACGCAAAATGTCGCCATCGGCCTGGACGGAAGAAAGCACCGCAGAAATCTGAATGTACTTGTATGCGGCGGTTCCGGTGCAGGTAAAACACGCTTCTACGCCAAGCCCAACATTATGAATGCGAATACTTCTTTTGTTGTGCTTGACCCAAAGGGTGAACTGCTCCGGGATACCGGTCATCTGCTGGAGGAGAAGGGCTATGAGATCAAAGTCCTTGACCTCATTGATATGGAGAAAAGCCATTGCTACAACCCGTTCGTGTATATCAGCAGCGATGATGATATTCAGCGGCTTACCACAAACCTCTTTAAGAATACAACACCCAAAGGATCTCAGACACAGGACCCGTTCTGGGATCAGACGGCGGCCATGCTGCTTAAGGCCCTTGTCTGCTATCTTCATTATGAGGCTCCGCCCGATGAGCAGAACTTCTCCATGGTTATGGAAATGATCAGAGCCGGCGATGTAAAGGAGGACAACGAGGAGTATCAATCTGTTCTCGATGAGCTGTTTGAAAGATTGGAGGAAAGGAACCCGGAGCATATCGCCCTCAAGTATTACCGGGCATATCACTCCGGCAGCGCTAAGACGCTGAAATCCATCCAGATTTCCCTTGTCTCCCGCTTGGAAAAGTTCAATTTGGATTCGCTGGCCGGTATCACCCAATGCGACGAAATGGATTTGGGGCAAATCGGTGAAAAGAAAACGGCGGTATTCGCCGTAATTCCCGATAACGACAGTTCCTTCAATTTCATCGTGGGTATGCTTTATACCCAGCTGTTTCAGCAGCTCTACTATCAGGCCGACTCCGTTCACGGCGGCAGATTGCCCGTGCATGTGCATTTTGTCATGGACGAGTTTGCCAATGTCGCTCTGCCGGATGAGTTTGATAAGCTCCTGTCCACCATGCGAAGCCGTGAGATTGATGAGACCGACGGATGGATGGAATGCGAGAGCTGCCATAACGCTGTTCAAATATTGAAGCACGCTAAAGGCAGGCGTGTTCCGGTATATCAGATGGCAGATTGCAATCTCCTCATTCCGTTGAACAAGAAAAGATAGAAGGAGAATGGCGATGCTGGAGGATTGGACGATTTACTCTTGGTATTGCCCAAACTGTAAGACGCAGGTAGTGGGGCTAAAAAACAAGAAAAATCAAAGTTGTTTTCTGGGCATCCGTGTACAAGGCCATCTGCAGCATCAAGGATGCGCCAGAGGCCATTGTAAGCAAAGCAAAGGCATGGCTGCATGAGCATGGCATGAGTCCTTATCTGGCTGGGGGATAATCTCCCCTTGATCTGCCTGAAGATCACCTATAACAACTGAATCAACGACATCACGACGGAACGGTCGGGCTGAAACAGGGCCGCGCTAAATCCGCTTCCAGGTCACTTGATCGTGGGCAGCAGCCCGAACATGAACCGGTAGTTATTCCAGACATACGTGAGAGGCCACCGGCAAGGTAAGACACTATAGTTCTATCTATAGGTCTGCCTTGTCGGTGGCCTTTTTTGTTTTTCACCGGCATCACAAATACATATTCGCAGCCTGAAGTACAAGGGCCAAGGATACAAATACGCTGATTTCAAACTCTTTTGAAAAAGCAGTATGGGTACCCTTAGATTTCTGCACCCTTTTTCAGGTAGGCAGCATCGGGAGTCCTTTTCGCCAGCGTAGTTGTGTCCTTTGGACCGCAGCAGGCGGAAAGGACTTTTTATGTGCGATCAGTGGCTCTGCTATATCGCTGAATACCCGTGATCTCCGAATTTATGACTTTCAACCCAATTCAAAAATTCAAAGGAGAACACGGTAATGAAAAGAACATTTTTGGTAAAGAAGGATCCCACGATTGAAGCACAGGACAATTGGCTGATCATGGATTATCGCCAGTATGCGGCATGGAGAGAAACGGATGAAGGCAAGAATCGGGAAATCGTCTTTGGAAAGTTTGAGGCTTGTAGTGAAGACGACTCTATCATTTTCATGGAGTGCAATGAAAAAGTCAGCAAAGAGTTGAAAAAGGATTGCCATCGCAAGCAGTACATCCGAAGCCGAGACGCCGAAACACCGTTCCAAGTCATGTCTTACAGCACCATGACCATTCAAGAGTCTGAAATCTATGGAGAAGATGTTCTCGAAGATACAGAGTGCAATGTAGAGGAGTCGGTCATGCAGCGTATGGATATTGAGCGGGTCAGAACTGCACTGAAAATATTGACCACGGAAGAACGCGATATCATTATGAACTTCTACTTCTCGGAGAACCCCTTGTCGGGCGAAGCACTTGCGGAAAAATTTGCAACAACAAAGTCGAGCATTTACCGCAGAAGAGATCATGCGCTGAGGAAGCTGAAAAGCATTCTGGGCAATGCGTAAAAAGCACCTGCCGAAGCAGGTGCTTGGATACAGATTAGATTAGGTTGCTCGGAATAAAACAGTTATCCGCATCAATCGGTATCGGCTCCTGGCACATGCAGATGATGCCTCCGTTGCCACGGGTCAAAGAAGCCTTGTCAATTACGCTGTACTTTTTGATCTCCCGTCGGTCGGGCGCTGCACTCTTTTTGATTTCCAACGGATGAATGACATTGTTTTCCTCAACGAACACATCAATTTCCTTTGCATTGGAATCCCGGAAGTAAGTGAGGTTTACCTTGGACTTTGCGTAGGCGTAGTTCTTGACCAGCTCCATCACAACATAGTTCTCGTAGTAATGGCCGCTTGCAGCGCCGTTTCGCAGCGTATCCGGCGTTAGCCACATGGAAAGATACGCACATAGTCCTGTATCGCAGAAATACAGCTTCGGTGTTTTGCTGAGGCGTTTGAGCTCGTTGTTGGAATAGGGGGCTAACAGATAGATGATGTTCAATCCAACGAGGATTTTCAGCCACTCTTTTGCGGTACTCGGTGCAATGTCGGCAGATTCAGCCAATGTGGAATAATTGACCTGCTCCGAAACAAGAGAAGCACAGCCCACAAGAAATTTGCGGAAACGAACGGTGTCGGTGATGCCGCCGGCTTCGGTAGCATCACGCATCAAGTAGGTGTCAACATAGGAATTGAAATATTCCAGCCGGAGTTCGTCGTCCACGCCCTGTACCTGGGGCATACCGCCTTCCCAAATATGATTGAAAACTTGAATCACATCATTTTTGGGCAGTTTACGCTGCCTTGCCTGTAAGGTAGCAAGCGAAAAGTCCAAATCCGTGTCAAACACAAGTCCTGCTTTTTCTCTTGCGGACAAGCCGTACAGCTCCAAAATGCCGATTCTTCCGGCGAGTGTCTCGCGTACTCGTTTCATCATATTGTACTGCTGCGAACCGGTCAGCCAAATGAGACCTTTTTCGCCGCTCTCATCGCAAATAATTTTGATTTGCTCGAACAGCTCCGGCGCTTTCTGCACCTCATCAATAAGGACCGGCGGCTTATAGGTCTGAAAGAACAGCACGGGGTCAGACTGTGCGAGCTCTCTCGCCATTGTATTGTCCATCGTGACATAGGTCCTGTCGCTCCCTGCAAGGTGCTTTAACATCGTCGTTTTGCCGACCTGTCTTGCGCCCGTAACAAGGATAACCTTGAAAAAATCATTGAGCTTTAAGAACTTGCGCTCAAGCTCTCGTGTAATGTATGCCATAATGCGCCTCCTGATTTTAAGGAAAATCTACGGTCAATCATATTTTATCATAGCATTTCAGCTTGGTCAAGAGAATATACGCATATACGCAATGTGGACTTGAATTTTTCTTTTTGTGCAGTGCTGACGCAGGGCGTTTACGCCATTTTGTTGGCCAGTTAGTGAAGCTGAGCCAAAATATTTTAGAAAATTAGTAAAAGTAGCGGGAAAATCGCAAAAAAATTCGGCAAAAAGAAAGTGAGAGGGCAATCTCATAAAACCCGGTAGGAGTGATTTACATGAACAACAAAATAAACATCAACCCCAGCTCGACAAAGTGGCTCGAAAAAGATGATCGGGTCGTCGCTGATTACTTTTGCGATTTGGGCTTCCGTTCCCTGAAGCAGATCCTTAACATGCGTGTTTTCGACCTGATGAATATGCAGGGTCTGAACGCTGTCCGAGTCGAGGAAGTTATTACTTGCCTTTACAAATGGTTGAACCCCAACACAGCTATCGATGAGGCAATCTATAACGGCATGATGTTGCAACCCTTCCACTATACCTCATGGAGAAAAGTACATAAAGACCTTTCGGCAATCAAAGTCAGTGATCTGGTGCTGACCCCCGGCATCAACATGAAAGCTATCCAGCATTTCTATGATGCGATCTGTAAGGCGTTTTTCAAATCGGAGGAATACAACTGGAGATGGTACAAGTTCCGAAACAGAAGTGAATATGTGACCTATCTCCTGAAACACGAGGAGGCGGAATAAATGACGAGAACAGAAAAAGAAAATCTCGTTCCTGTTTGGGAGCGCATTACCATTAGTCTGGAAGAAGCTGCCGCATATAGCGGTATCGGCGTGAGGAAGCTGCGGGATATGACCGATAAGCCCGAATGCAACTATGTTATCTGGGTTGGAAACCGTAGAATGATCAAGCGGAAAAAGTTCGATGAATACCTTGAGTCGGCCTATTCTGTATGAGTCAAGTATGCAATTTGCTTGATATGGGCTGATTCGCAACATTGCTCAAAAGAACAATGGAAAGTAAAAAGAGGAACTGCGACTTGCAGTTCCTCTTAGTTCTTTTGATTCGTTTTTACTGCATGGGAAGCAGCATATTGAGTGCGTCTTGCTTTGCTCGCTCATCTATACTATATTAAATTATACTACCGGAAGAAAGTTTTTTAAAGATCAGCCTGAATTACTCAGGCGATATGAACGCAACGAGGCACGATATATCTTGCAGCTTCCGAAGAACTACGATACAATAAGCATAAACTTCGGCATTGATAAGAATGAGATGAAGCTGCTGGTGATTGCCCTTGCCGAGCTTGATCTGACCATAGATGAATGGCTCTGCTTTAGATGAAAGAGTTGATTCTGGCCGACAAACTATCCATGGAAAATAGAGGCGAAAAATAAGAAATTATGCGTTACTATGTTGTCTCCGATATTCACGGCTACTATACGCAGATGAAATCTGCATTGGAAAAGGCAGGCTTCTTTTCCGATACAACTCCTCATAAGTTGATCATGCTCGGAGATTTATTTGATCGAGGGCATGAGGCGAAACAGCTTCAGCAGTTCATATTGGAGCAGATGGAGCAAGACAAGATAATTCTCATTCGTGGAAACCATGAGGACCTATTTGTGGAGCTTGTGACCACGGATGCAGGGATGCCATATAACTATCACAAATCAAACGGAACTTATGATACTGCACTCCAGTTGACGGGCTTTGATCCAGTGATGGCATCTATACGCCATTATGATTTTGCCGATGCAGCGAAAGACACACCGTTTTACAAAGAGATTATCCCAGCGATGCTTGATTACTTTGAGACGGAACACTATGTTTTCACGCATGGCTGGATACCAAGCATTCCGAACAGGGATAAAAGCTACAGCTATATTTCTTCTTGGAGAGAAGCAGACCGTGAGCAATGGAATCGAGCAAGATGGTTCAATGGCATGGATGCAGCACAGAACGCAGATGAGAATAAGACCATTGTTTGCGGACACTGGCATACTTCGTATGGCCATAGATGCCTGTACAGCGTTCAGTGGAAAGGTAAATTGTCTTGTGATAGAGGCTTAACGGCGTGGCGTAGTACGGGATTGAACTTTGCATATCCGTTTATAACCACGCTTTAGATGGGCACAATAAAAAGAGTGAATGTAAGCAGAGTATTGAAGTTTTTTCTGAATTCCTTACGGGACGACCTGAAACCCATTGAAATTCTGAGATTCTACTGTTATAATATTAACTACAATCTTTCGGAGGTGCGAAAGGTTGTAGTTGCACCACATACACCACTTGGAGCAGCAATATGGTGTATACTTTCAGCAGGGAAATGTACAGAGTTATCACACACGGGAAAATGTGACCTGTAAGCAAAGCACAGTATTAACAGGGCTTCTACACAGCTATTCCATGTGAGGAATCTTATCCCCACAATGAAGCCGTTGGATACCGACAAGAAGCCCGCAAAGCCCGCCGAGGCCGCTCCCGCCGCCCCTGTCGTGGAGGCGAAGATCGACTTCTCCAACGTGCAGATCGAACCGCTGTTCACCGACCTGGTGGATTTCGACACCTTCTCCAAGTCCGATTTCCGGGCCGTGAAGGTCAAGGAATGCGAGGCCGTGAAGAAGTCCAAGAAGCTCTTAAAGTTCGTTTTGGACGACGGCACCGGCACGGACCGGGTGATCCTCTCCGGCATCCACGAGTATTATGAGCCGGAGGAGCTGGTAGGCAAGACCTGCATCGCCATCACGAACCTCCCTCCCCGGCCCATGATGGGCATCGAGTCCTGCGGTATGCTCATCTCCGCCGTGCATCACGAAAACGGCGAAGAAAAGCTGCATTTGCTGATGGTCGATCCCCACATCCCCGCCGGAGCCAAGCTCTATTGATGACCCCTGAAGCCCTCCGGCGAAAGCCGGAGGGCTTATATGAGAGAAGAAGGATGAAAATGGAGAGAGAACACACGAAAGTACTTGATTTTGAAGCCGTCCGGGCCATTGCAGCCGAGACTCCGGACAGCGAGCTCATCCGCTGAGTGGACGAGGCCCTGCGGGAAAAGTCCGGCTACACCCTGCCCCCCAAAATCCACATCTCCCAGCAGGACGGCGACTATTACAACGTCATGCCCTGCATCTATGAGCGGGGCAACCTGGCCATGGTGAAGATGATCGGCCGCCACGGCCACGAAAACCGCATCATGGACCTGTTCCGTCAGGACCCGGACGTGCATTTCGTCCTGTGCGACACCTATGAGGAGGTCATCGGCGGCTCTGACCTGGTGATCTCCGCCATTACCAAGGTTACGGAGAACTTCGTCACCGACGAATACTTCAAGGAGGGCTGCACCGTCATCCCCATCTGCACCATGGGCTTCCAGAACTGCGACCTGTTCTTCGACCGGGTGTTCACCGATGAAATTGAGCAGATCCGGGGCTTCAGGTATTTTGACCACTTCGCCCCCGTCACCACCAACGTCACCGACGTGCTCAACGGTGCCGCCCCCGGCCGCACGGACAATGTCCAGCGCATCCTGGTGTATAACTACGGCATCGCCATCCATGACCTGGTCTTTGCCGCCAACATCTATGGCCGCGCCGCCGTTCCCGACACACCGTATCACTACTGTCGGAAAAAATACTTTATCTGATGCTTTTAGCGCACTATATTGTGTGAAAGCGCTATAAAAAGCTGCGGCGAAATGCTCTCTGCTGGTAAGACAGTAAAATCAAATTTCTTGGAACAGGCATGATTTCGGTCATGCCTGTTCCGCTTTTAGCAGCTCGTCCAAGGGGATGTAGCCTACGAGGTCATGTTCGATATGTACCCTCTGCCTGCTGCTCCTGTTCATGAATTCGCTGTTGCAGACCCTTGCCCCGCCGCCGGTGTCAAGGTTTACAAAGTCGTTTTTTTCTGCTACAATGGAATTGTATCCGCAAAAATATGTACGGCATCCGAAAGGAGATCATTTTATTATGAACAACGAACTCAAGCCCATTCTGGCCCGGGTGGACCACACCCTGCTGTCCCAGACGGCTACCTGGGACCAGATCCGGGCCATCTGCGACGATGGCGTGAAGTACGGCTGCGCCAGCGTGTGCATCCCCGCCTCCTATGTGAAGCAGGCGGCGGAGTATGTGGCGGGCAAGATCGCCGTGTGCACCGTCATCGGCTTCCCCAACGGCTACGACACCACCGCCTCCAAGTGCTTCCAGGCCACCGACGCCGTGAACAACGGCGCGTCCGAGATCGACATGGTCATCAACATCGGCTGGGTGAAGGATGGCCTGTATGACCGGGTGCTGGACGAGATCCGCGCCGTAAAGGCCCACTGCCAGGGCAAGCTGCTGAAGGTCATCATCGAGACCTGCCTGCTCACCGACGCCGAAAAGGTGGAGATGTGCCGGGTGGTGTCTGAGTCCGGCGCGGACTATATCAAGACCTCCACCGGCTTCGGCGGCGGCGGAGCCACCCGAGAGGACGTGGCCCTGTTCAAGGCAAACGTTGCTCCCCATGTGAAGATCAAGGCCGCCGGCGGCATTTCCAGCCTTGCCGACGCGGAGAAGTTCATCACCCTGGGCGCGTCCCGCCTGGGCACCTCCCGCATTGTCAAGATCGCGAAGGGATTGGAGGGCAGCGGCTACTAAGCCCACGTCCCCCTACATTATAAAATTACAGAAACGAAAGGATGATTGCTATGTTTGTAACCCCCACCCCGCATATTTCCGCAAAGCCCGGTGATTTCGGCAAGACCGTACTGATGCCCGGCG
>OIMN01000076.1_pt1 | contig 14776 bp, 10 predicted proteins | sample 1584861 | NCBI WGS metagenome assembly OIMN01 (sample SAMN02674597, study PRJEB24791) | human gut metagenome, SKBSTL013 | isolation source: stool | host: Homo sapiens | place: USA | reverse complement strand
TGATCATTGTCGGAACCAGTATACTGGGTGGTGTTCTGGCAGGATTATCCATTGCAAAGATCGCAGGGCTGGCGCAGTTTCCATATGGCGTCGGTATGGCAGCGGGAATTGCGATCCTTGGTATGCTTATCCAGTTCGCCATCAACAAAGACCGATACGATGAGGAAGATGACGAAGAAGAGGATGACGACGATGGAACTCTGCCGGAGGAGACCAGGAAGCCGGCAGGAAGGGACCGTAGAGGAAACAGTCGTGAATACACCTCTGACCGTAACAGGGACGATCACAGATATACATACGAAAACCGGGCAAACGATGACCGGGAAAGCCGGGGTGAAAGACGTTCCCGCAGACCATCTGACAGAGAAGGACGCAACTCTGACAGACGAGAAAGAAATTATGCAGACAGCCGAAAAAGATCCGGAAGCGAAAGAAACAGCACCGGCATATGATGAGGCGCAGAGAGAACTGGATCTTCTCTTTAGCAGCAGATCAGGACAGATCACGAATGAGTATATCAAGGGTGAGGAAAGAAGTTTCACGATTGTTGCTTATCCGGTGCCGGAGATTGGGGCAGATTATGCAAAGATCTTTGATGAAGTGATCAAGATCAATACATTAGACGCGAAGCTTTATGAAAAAGTGCAGCAGACAATGATCGATGCGTTAGATCAGGGAACTTGTGTACATGTAAGAGGAAAAGGAGAAAACCAGACAGATATTACAGTACAGTTATATCATCTGAAAGACGCACAGAAGGAGACAATCTTCGAAAATTGTGTGGCAGATGTGAATATTCCTGTCGGAGAAGTATTTACATCACCGGTTCTGGAAGGGACGAACGGCATACTTCATGTAAGCAAGGTATATCTGGACGGACTTCAGTATGAGAATCTGAAGCTGACATTTCAGGATGGAAAGATCACCGACTATACATGTACGAACTTTGAGGATGAAGCACAGAATAAGAAATACATTTACGATAATGTGTTGAAGAATCATGAGACTCTTCCGCTTGGTGAGTTCGCAATTGGAACAAATACGACTGCATATGTGGCAGCAAAGAAATTTAATATAGAAGATAAGATGCCGATTCTGATCGCAGAGAAGACAGGACCGCATTTTGCAGTAGGAGATACATGTTATTCCTGGAGCGAGGAAATCAGAGTCTACAATCCGAATGGAAAGGAAATTGTGGCGAAAGATAATTCCTGTTCTCTTCTTCGTAAGGAAGATGTATCAAAAGCATACTTTAACTGTCATACAGATATAACCGTGCCTTATAAAGAGTTAGAAGAAATAAGTGTAGTGACAAACGAGGGAAAAGACATTATACTATTAGAGGACGGAAGATTCGTATTGCCGGGAACAGAGGTACTTAATGAGCCTTTGGATGAAGCGGGATTTTAAGGAAATCCTATAGGTAATTGGATAGTTAATAGATGATTAAATGGAATCTTTCATAAGTATGGATAATAAATAAACAAAGTTTTCCAAGGGAAGGAAAACAGTATACCACTGAGGAGGAAATGATATGCCAAAAGTAGGAATTGTCATGGGCAGCGACTCAGATCTGAAGGTGATGAGTAAGGCAGCAGCCACACTGGAGAAATTTGGAATCGATTATGAGATGACGATCATTTCAGCACACCGTATGCCGGATGTCTTTTTTGACTGGGCAAAGGCAGCTGAAGGAAAGGGAATCAAAGTAATTATTGCAGGAGCAGGTATGGCAGCACATCTGCCGGGAATGTGCGCAGCACTTTTCCCGATGCCGGTAATTGGTATCCCAATGTCAGGAAAGAATCTGGAGGGTATGGACGCACTTTATTCAATCGTTCAGATGCCACCTGGAATCCCGGTTGCTACAGTTGCAATCGACGGCGGTATGAATGCGGCAATTCTTGCAGCAAAGATGCTTGCAATGTCAGATCCGGAGCTTTTAGAGAAACTGAAAGCTTATTCTGCAGAGATGAAAGATACGGTACAGGCAAAAGCAGACAAACTTGCAGAAGTTGGTTATGAGGAATATCTCAACAATAAATAAATATTACGATTCGAAAGAAAAGGAGATTTACGATGGATTACAAGACATCAGGTGTAGATATTGAGGCCGGTTACAAATCAGTGGAATTAATGAAAGAATATGTAAAAGAGACAATGCGCGCAGAAGTTCTCGGAGGACTTGGCGGATTCTCAGGAGCTTTCTCTCTTGCGAAGATCAAAGAGATGGAAGAGCCTGTTCTTCTTTCCGGTACAGACGGATGCGGAACAAAGGTAAAACTTGCTATGGTAATGGACAAACATGACACAATCGGAATCGATGCTGTTGCTATGTGTGTGAATGATATTGCATGTGCAGGTGGAGAGCCACTCTTCTTCCTGGATTATATTGCATGTGGAAAGAATTATCCGGAGAAGATCGCTGCAATCGTAAAAGGTGTTGCAGAAGGATGTAAGCAGTCCGATGCAGCTCTGATCGGTGGAGAGACAGCAGAGCATCCGGGACTTATGCCGGAAGATGAATATGATCTTGCAGGATTCGCAGTTGGTGTTTGCGATAAGAAAGATATGATCACAGGAGAGAATCTTGCAGCCGGAGATGTTCTGATCGGAATGGCTTCTACAGGTGTTCACAGCAACGGATTTTCACTTGTAAGAAAAGTATTTGATATTACAAAAGAATCTTTAGATACTTATTATGATGATCTTGGAACTACTCTTGGAGAGGCACTTCTTGCTCCGACAAGAATCTATGTAAAAGCACTTAAAAGCATCAAAAATGCAGGTGTTACAGTAAAAGCATGCAGCCATATCACAGGTGGCGGATTCTATGAGAACATTCCGCGTATGCTCAAAGAAGGAACTCATGCAGTTGTAGAAAAAGACAGCTACCCGATTCCACCAATCTTTGCAAAACTTGCAAAAGAGGGCGAAATCGAAGAGCAGATGATGTACAACACATTCAACATGGGACTTGGAATGGTTCTCGCTGTTGATCCGGCAGACGTTGATAAGACAATGGATGCAATTCGTGAAGCAGGAGATCAGCCATATGTAGTCGGCAAGATTGAGGCTGGCGAAAAGGGAGTGACTTTATGTTAAGAGTCTTAAGTATGGTGTCAGGAGGCGGAACAAACCTTCAGGCAATCATTGACAGCGTAAAGAATGGTACGATCACGAACACAGAACTTGTGGGCGTGATCAGCAATAATAAAAATGCCTATGCACTGACACGTGCCAAAGAAAATGGAATCGATGCGAAATGCATTTCTCCAAAGGACTACGAGTCAAGAGAAGTGTTCAATCAGGAACTTTTAAAGGCTGTGGATGCATATGAACCGGATCTGATCGTGCTGGCAGGTTACCTTGTGGTAATCCCGCCGGAGATGATCAAGAAGTATAAGAACCGGATCATCAACATTCATCCATCTCTGATTCCATCTTTCTGTGGAACAGGTTATTATGGATTGAAAGTACACGAGGCAGCTTTGGAGCGCGGTGTGAAAGTAGTTGGTGCAACAGTACATTTCGTAGATGAAGGAACTGATACAGGCCCGATCATCTTGCAGAAGGCTGTAGAAGTACACAATGGAGATACCCCGGAAGTGCTTCAGCGCAGAGTGATGGAACAGGCTGAATGGAAGATCCTTCCACATGCAATCGATCTGATCGCGAACGGAAAGATCGAAGTAGAAGGACATCGTACAATCGTTACCGAGTAAGGAGGCAGAGACTATGAACGTATTGATCGTAGGAAGCGGCGGAAGAGAGCATGCAATCGCAGCAAGCGTGGCAAAGAGCCCAAGAGCAGACAAAATCTTTTGTGCTCCGGGAAATGCCGGAATCGCTGAGTATGCGCAGTGTGTACCGATCGGCGCTATGGAATTTGATAAATTAAGAGATTTCGCAAAAGAGAATGCGATTGATCTTTGTATCGTAGGAATGGATGATCCGCTGGTAGGCGGTCTTGTAGATGTTCTTGAAGAAGCAGGAATCCGCACATTTGGACCGAAGAAGAATGCAGCGATTCTTGAGGGATCTAAAGCATTTTCCAAAGACCTGATGAAGAAATATAATATTCCAACAGCAGCTTATGAGAACTTTACAGATCCAAAAGCAGCAGTTGCTTATCTTGAGACAGCGAAGTTTCCGATTGTTTTGAAAGCAGACGGACTTGCACTCGGAAAAGGTGTTCTGATCTGTAAGGATCTGGAAGAAGCAAAAGCAGGCGTGAAGGAGATCATGCTGGACAAGAAGTTTGGTACAGCCGGAAATGAGATGGTCATTGAGGAATTTATGACAGGCCGCGAGGTTTCCGTACTTTCTTTTGTTGATGGAAAGACAATCAAGACAATGACAAGTGCGCAGGATCATAAGCGTGCCGGAGACGGAGATACAGGACTTAATACAGGCGGTATGGGAACATTTTCTCCAAGCCCGTTCTATACAAAAGAAGTAGAAGAATTCTGTGAGAAATATGTTTACCAGGCAACGGTAGACGCAATGGCAGCAGAAGGACGTCCGTTCAAGGGAGTTATCTTCTTTGGATTGATGCTGACAGAAGACGGACCGAAGGTTCTTGAATACAACGCTCGTTTTGGAGATCCGGAAGCTCAGGTTGTACTTCCTCGTATGAAGAATGATATCCTTGAAGTTATGGAAGCATGTATCGACGGAACACTGGATCAGGTTGATCTTCAGTTTGAAGACAATGCAGCAGTCTGTGTCGTACTCGCATCCGAAGGATATCCGGTAAGCTACGAGAAAGGCTTCCCAATCACAGGACTGGAAGAGTTCAAGAAGCACGAAGGATATTACTGCTTCCATGCAGGAACAAAATTCAACGGAGATCAGGTCGTGACAAATGGCGGACGTGTTCTTGGCGTGACAGCGAAGGGAAAAGATCTGAAAGAAGCCCGTGCGAATGCATATGCAGCAACAGAGTGGGTAAACTTTAAGAATAAATACATGAGACATGATATCGGTAAGGCAATCGATGAAGCGTAAATAAAGGGTCGCAGACCTGGTTGCAATAAGATAAAACGATATAAGAAGTAATGAATGAAACCGGCAGGGAGGAGAAATCAAAACTGTCGGTTTCTTTGTGATTTTATCACAGAAAAATAAGAAATATGTGCTATACTAAGATTGTAACAAAGAAAAATAAAAAATACAAAAGATATAACATTTATAAGGAGGATACAAAGATGGCAGTAGTAAAACTTACAACAGACAATTTTGAGCAGGAAGTGATTCAGGCGCAACAGCCGGTACTCGTTGATTTCTATGCAGACTGGTGCGGACCGTGTAAAATGATGGCGCCGATCGTAGAAGCTCTTTCAGAAGAACTCAGTGATGTAAAGGTATGCCACATCAACATTGATGAGAATATCGACATTGCACAGAAGTACAGAGTGATGAGTATTCCGACTTTCATCGCATTTAAAGGTGGTGAAGAGAGCGGAAGACAGATTGGTGCGATTCCTAAGACAGCACTGGTTGACCTTGTGAAATAAATTTGCGATAATAGAAGAAAGGAAAAACCCAGACGGGCTGCCGGGCACAGAGAAGGCTGAGAGATATGGCTCATTCCTGTGAACGACAGCCTGTCTTTTGCTTAGATATTAAGAAGAAAGGCGGGAGTCAGAGCATGTCATTGCAGTTTATTTTCGGGAATTCCGGAAGCGGAAAGTCCCATTATTTATATCAGCAGATTGTTGAGGAGTCAATCCGTCATCCGGAGAAGAATTATCTTGTTCTGGTTCCGGAGCAGTTTACAATGCAGACGCAGAAGGACCTGTGTATGGCACATCCGCGTGGCGGTATTATGAATATTGATGTCTTAAGTTTTGGACGTCTGGCTCACCGTGTTTTTGAAGAGACAGGAAAGGAAAGACAGCCGATCCTTGATGATGAGGGTAAGAATCTGGTGCTCCGTAAGATTGCAGGAAATTACGAAGATGAGCTGACCGTTCTTAAGGGAAATCTTAAGAAGCAGGGATATATCAGCGAAGTGAAGTCTGTGATATCAGAATTCACACAGTATGGAATTGATTTTGAACAGCTTGATTCTTTCATGGAAGGACTGAATCCGGAAAGTTATCTGTATTATAAGTTAAAGGATATCCGTAAAGTATATGAAGGATTTGAGGATTATCTGCGTGATAAATATATCACAAAAGAAGAATTACTTGATGTGTTGAGTCAGACTGTACCGGAAGCAAAAATGCTTAAAGACAGTGTGATCGCAATGGATGGATTTACCGGATTTACACCGGTGCAGAACCGGTTGATCGGGGAACTTCTGAAAGTGTGCGATAAGATTATGTTGACAGTTGAGATCGATCGGAGGGAAGATCCGTTTGTCTATAAGCATCCGTATCAGCTCTTTGCGTTGAGTAAGCAGATGGTTACTTCACTGACGGAAGTGGCGCAGGAAGTGAGAGTGGAGATTGATGAGCCGGTCTGGTTATGCAAGAATCCGTCGTATCGGTTCAAAGAGAATCCGGAGATGGCGTTTTTGGAAGAGGAACTATTTCGTTATTCCAGAAGAAAATACAGTGGAGAGAAGATGCGGTCAATTTCTCTTCATGAAGTTCATACACCACAGGAAGAGGCACAGTATGTGGCAGAGGAGATCCGGCGTCTAGTGAGAGAAGAAGGGTACAGATATCGGGAAATCGCAGTGATTGCTTCGGATCTGAGTACTTATGCAGATGCTTTGGAAAAAGCATGTGATCGATATGAAATCCCGGTCTTTATGGATCATAAGAAAAGTATTTTATTAAATTCTTTTGTAGAGTATTTAAGAAGCTTGCTGGTGATGGTAGAACAGAACTATACTTACGAAAGCGTTTTTCGTTATCTGCGGACCAGCCTGTGTGGGTTCACAAGAGATGAAGTAGACCGTCTGGAAAATTACTGTCTTGCGCTGGATTTGAAAGGATTCAAGAAATGGGATCAGGTCTGGGTGAGAAAGACACCGATGACGACAAAGGAAGAACTGGAAGAACTGAACCATCTGCGCATGCGCTTTGTGGAAAAACTGACACCGCTGCATACAGTCCTGAAGAAGAGAAAAAAGACGGTAAAAGAGATCACACTTGCAGTTTATGAATATCTGGTTCAGGAGAAGATCCAGGAGCAGCTTGCAGAATTGGAGCAGAAATTCCAGGAAGATGGAGAACTGGCACTGGCGAAGGAATATGCACAGATTTATCGTATTGTTCTGGAATTATTTGATAAATTCGTTGAACTTCTGGGGGAGGAAGAGATTCCTTTGAAGGAATACTGTGAACTTTTAGATGCAGGACTTGAAGAGGCGAAAGTAGGTGTGATCCCTCCAAGTCTGGATCAGGTTGTGATCGGAGATATGGAGAGAACACGTATCAAAAATATCCGCGCATTATTTTTTGTCGGAGCAAATGATACGCTCCTTCCGGGAAATGCAGGAGCAAGAGGTCTGCTTTCCGAGCGAGACAGAAAACAGTTCCAGGAGAAGAAGATGAATCTTTCTCCGGGACCGAAGGAGAAGTTATATATTCAGAAATTTTATCTCTATATGAATCTGACGAAACCGTCAGAACTTCTGTATCTGTCCTGGGCGAAAGTATCCGGGGAAGGAAAAGCACTTCGTCCAGCGTATCTGATCCAGGATCTGATGCGTCTGTTCCCGGTACTTGTTCCGGTAGAGGAAGACAGAAAGGGACTGCTTGATCATGAGATGATGAGAAAGAGCGGACTCTTGCAGATTGCAGAAGGTTTAAGAGAAAGGGAGCATGGACTGGATGATTCCTGGAAAGAACTGTACAGATGGTTTGTAAAGGATGAACAGAGTCAGGAAACTCTGAAGCAGATGATAGAAGCCGGTTTCTACCGGAAGGATGAGCCGAGCCTTGGAAGTAGAGTAGCAAAAGAACTCTTCCTGGATCCAAAGCGTGTCAGCGTAACAAGACTGGAACGTTTTGCTTCCTGTGCATATGCACATTTCCTGAATTACGGACTCCGTCTGTCAGAACGGGAGAAATATGGGTTCGAAGCAATGGATCTGGGAAATATTGCACATCAGGCACTGGAGCGATTTGCACACAAGATAGAAGAGGAAGGTCTGGACTGGGTTACAATGCCGGAAGAGAAGCGGGAGCAGCTGATTGATGAAAGTGTAGAAGAAAGTATTCTGGATTATGGAAATACAGTTCTATTTTCATCTGCACGTAATGAGTATATGATCCACAGAATCAAGCAATTGATCAACCGGTCCGTCTGGGCACTGACACAGCAGATGGCGGCAGGCGATTTTGTGCCGAGCGGGTGTGAATTTAAGTTCGGAAGCGGAAAGATTGACAGAATTGACACGTGTGAAGATGAAAATGCGGTCTATGTGAAGGTAACAGATTATAAAACTGGAAGGAAAGCATTTGATATCACAGCATTCTATCACGGTTTGCAGATGCAGCTTCCTGTTTATCTGAATGCGGCACTGGAGATCGAACGGCAGAAACATCCGGAGAAAGAAGTACTTCCGGCCGGTATTTTTTATTACAGGATCCAGGATCCGATTGTGAAGAAAGAAGAGACAAAAGCGGAAGTTGAGCAAAGTATTCTAAAAGAGCTGAAGCTGGATGGACTGATCAATGCAGATGAAAATGTAGTTGAGCATCTGGAGCGGAATCTGAGTGGAACTTCAACATTCTATCCGCTGCGGATGAATAAGAACAGAACGCTCGGTTCGGCATCAAAAGCTTTATCAAAGGAGAACTTTGATACGGTTCTTGCGTACACGAAAGAGAAAGAAAAAGAGCTGAAGGACGTGATGTATCAGGGAGAGGTTGCGGCACTTCCGTATGTACTTGATGAGATGACAGGCTGTGATTACTGTGGGTGCAGGGATATCTGCGGATTTGACCAGAGGATTGAAGGCTGTGAGTACAGAAGATTAAGAAAATATACCTTGGAAGAAGCGTTGAATTCTATGAAAGAGCGTCTTGGTATTTTGGAAGAGAAAGGGGAGGCAGGAGAATGAGCGTAAAATGGACAGAAGAACAACAGAAAGTAATCGACTTGCGTGACCGCAACATTCTCGTATCTGCAGCAGCAGGTTCCGGAAAGACAGCGGTACTTGTTGAACGGATTATTTCCAGGATAACAGATGAAAATGATCCCGCGGATGTAGACCGTCTCCTGGTTGTGACTTATACGGAAGCAGCGGCGGCAGAGATGAAAGAACGAATCGGTGCAGCAATTGAAAAGAAGCTGGAAGAGCAGCCGGGAAATGTGAATCTGGAGCAGCAGTCCACATTGATCCACAATGCGTCAATCATGACAATCCACAGTTTCTGCCTGTCGGTGATCCGGGATCATTTTCATGTGATTGGAATTGATCCGGCCTTTCGCATTGCAGAAGAAGGAGAATTGCGTCTTCTGATGCAGGATGTCTTAGAAGAGCTGATCGAGAATTTCTATGCAGAGGGATCCGAGGCATTTTTAAACTTTGTTGACCAGTATGGAACAGGAAGAAATGATCAGAAGATCGAGGAACTTATCCTCCAGCTTTACGAATATTCCAGAAGTTATCCACAGCCGGAAAAGTGGTTGAAGGAATGTGTGGATAATTATGAGATCGATCCGGAGAAGATGGAAGAAGCAGATGTCGTGCAGGAAGCAAAGGCAAGAGTAAGGCAGAATCTCACAGATGTGAAAGGGTTTGTTCAACAGGCGATAGAAGTATGCGAACTTCCGGCCGGTCCGTATATGTATGGTGAAATGTTAGATTCTGATCTGGTACAGATTGAGCAATTGGAAAAAGCAGAGACATTTTGTCAGCAAGAGCAGATCGTCAGTGATTTTACATGGAAACGTTTGTCAGGAAAGAAAGATCCGACAGTCGATCCGGAGCTGAAAGAGAAAGCGCAGGGGCTTAGAAAACAGGCCAAGAAACTGATAGAAGATCTGAAAGCAAACTATTTCTACGCGCCTGTTGATGAGTGGATCAGGGATATGCAAGAGGCACAGACAGCAATGAAGATGTTAGTTCTGCTGGTACAGGCTTTTGCAGAGGCATTTTCGGAGAAAAAGAGACAGAGAAATCTGTTGGACTTCAGTGATATGGAACAGTTTGCACTTCAGATTCTGACGGAAGAAAAGGAAGGAAAACTGGTTCCGTCAGCAGTGGCACAGGAGTATCAGGAACGCTTTGAAGAAGTTATGATCGATGAGTATCAGGATAGTAACCTGGTGCAGGAAACAATTCTGACGAGTGTGTCAAGAGAGTCGGCAGGACAGAATAATCTTTTTATGGTTGGAGATGTAAAACAGAGTATTTACCGATTCCGCCTGTCGCGCCCGGAACTCTTTATGGGAAAATATAACAGCTACAGTACGCAGGAGAGCAGCAGGCAGAGAATTGATCTTGACAGGAACTTCCGAAGCAGAGGAGAAGTACTTGACAGTACAAATTATATTTTCAGGAAACTGATGCGGAAGGAATTCGGAGAAATTATCTATGATGATAAGGCGGCACTGCATTTGGGAGCCTCTTTTCCTGAATTACCGGATGAAAATGTGTTTACGGATCAGACGGAACTGCTTCTTTATAATCAGACGGGGTTTCGGAGCAGTGAAGCGAGAGAAGAAGAGGCGCGGATGATCGCACAGAGAATGAAAGAACTTCTAAGCACGGGTGTTGTGCTTGATAAGGAGACAGGAGAATACCGCCCGGTTCATTATCGGGATATGGTGATTCTGACGAGAAGTTTACAGGGGTGGGCAGAAGTTTTTGCGTCCATACTGGCCGAGGAGGGAATTCCGGCATACTCTGTGAGCAGAGAAGGATATTTCGAGACGTATGAGGTCAGTGTTCTTCTGGATTATCTGAAAGTTCTTGATAATGCAAGACAGGATCTGCCATTGACAGCAGTTTTGACTTCACCGTTTGCCGGTCTGACGGCAGCAGAGTTGTCAGTGATTCGTCTTGCATATCCGAATCAGTTGTTTTACGAGGCAGTGGAAGGATTTTGCAGCCTGAGTTCGGAAGAAATTCCGGAAACTGTGGACAAAAAGCAGGCAATACAGGTACAGGAAAAATTGAGGAAGTTTTTCGTGGTATTGGATCATTTCAGGGAAATTCTTCCGTATACGGCAATCCATGACCTTCTTGCGGAAATAATTGATAAAACCGGCTATGGGTTATTTATCAGTGCGATGCCAGGGGGCGCACAGAGACAGGCTAATGTAGAAATGCTTGTTGAGAAAGCAAGAGCATTTGAAGGGACGAGTTATAAAGGTCTGTTTAATTTCGTACGCTATATCGAGCAACTGAAAAAATATGATGTTGATTATGGCGAAGCAAGTATCATAGACGAGCAGGATGACACAGTCCGTATTATGAGTATTCATAAAAGTAAAGGTCTGGAGTTTCCAATCGTTTTTGTAGCCGGAACAGGAAAGCAATTCAATACACAGGATCTGAAAGGAAGTATTGTGATCCATCCGAGAAACGGAGTTGGAATTGACGTTGTAGACCTTAAGATGAGGACAAAGGCACCGACCTTTTTGAAGAAAATGATCCAGGAGAAGACAAAGCTTGAGAATCTTGCAGAAGAACTCCGTGTGCTTTATGTAGCGATGACAAGAGCGAAAGAAAAGCTGATTCTGACAGGCAGTCTGAAAATAGGAGAAGACGGCCTGGAACCATATGTGAATCATATGACAGACAGGGAATCTCCATTGAGCCTTTATCAGTTAGAAGGTGCAAACCGTTATCTGGACTGGATTCTTCCGGCACTTCTTCAGGAAGAAGATCTCAAGAGAGAAGCTGATTTATGTGGAATTCTTAAAACAGAAAGTGAAGAGGTGCAGCAATTGCCGATTAAAGTCCGGATTTTTGATGCAGGAGAGATGGATTTTACAGAAGATGCACAGCGACAGGCAGAAGTGATCGCAAGAGAAGTGCTTGAACACTGGGATACAACGAAGGTTTATCTTCCGGGAGCGGAAGAAAAGCTGGAACAGCAGATGAATTTCCTGTATCCATATAAAGAAGAAGGAAAAATGAAGCTGAAATTTACAGTTTCAGAGTTGAAGAAGCGTGAGTCTTTGCAGGAAGAAGCAGGAGAAGAATTGATTCAGGAGCCGGAGATTGTGCCCCTGCTTCCGCATTTCATGGAAGAACAGAAAGAAGGACTGACAGGAGCTTCAAGGGGAAGTGCTTATCATAAATTTCTTGAGCTTCATGATTTTTCAAAAGAGTATACAGAGGAACTTCTGAAAGAAGAAATCGAACGGTTCTATCAGGCAGGGAGACTGTCAAAAGAGATGGCAGACTGTATCCGCACGAAAGATATTCTTGCGTTTTTAAATAGCGAGAGTGGAAGACGAATGACACAAGCAGCAGGAAATGGAAAGCTTCGGAAGGAACAGCCATTTGTTCTCGGAGTAGCTGCATCAGAAATCTATCCGGAGATCTATCAGGACATTCAGAAGAGAAGTCAGGAAGCGGATGAAAATCGAAAGGAAGAGACCATTCTCATCCAGGGAATTATTGATGTCTGGTTCGAGGAGGAAGACGGGCTTGTACTACTGGACTATAAGACGGATAGAGTCAGAAATGCATCTCAATTGAAAGAACTGTACCATGCACAGCTTGATTACTATGCCCAGGCGTTGGAGCAACTGTTAGAGAAGCCGGTGAAGGAGAAAATCATCTATTCCTTTGCCTTGAAGGAGGAGATCATCTTATGAAATATTTCTGGTATTATCTGATATTTATCAATTTATTTGCATTTTGTACCTATGGGATTGATAAATGGAAAGCGAAGAAAGGCGCATGGAGGGTTCCGGAGAAAACGCTGTTAATCCTTGCACTGATCGGTGGAAGTGCAGGAGCAATTGCAGGTATGATGTGCTTCCGGCATAAGATACGGAAAGCAAAATTTATGATTACAGTGCCTGTGATCTTTGTTGTGGAGGTAATTTTGCTGATCATCTGGCTTTTGTAAGAAAGAAAAAAGAAAAATGTTCTTTATCGCATCATCAATTTGCACAGTTAAAGTGCTGAAATTATTATCAAAGAAACAAGATTTTACAAAATCTTGTTTCTTTTTTTCAACTTCTTTTCGAATGAAAAAAAATCTGTTAATATAACACATAGGAATACTAGAGTTATTGGTTGCAGAATACTGTGGACAGCATGAAAGCAGCTGGGAAAGGAGTTTGACAAAGATGCCAAAGTTAAATGAAAATTATCAGAATGTAAAAGACAGTTATCTTTTTGCAGAGATCGCAAGAAGAGTAAAAGTATATGAGGAAACACATCCGGAGAAAGCGGCGGATATTATCCGTCTCGGAATCGGTGATGTAACATTGCCATTGACAAAGAGTGTGATCGAGGCACTTCATGAAGCAGTAGATTCTCAGGCAGTATCTGAGACATTCAAAGGATACGGACCGGAGCAGGGCTATGCATTTGCACAGGAAGCAATCGCAGATTATTACGCACGCAATGGCGTAGAAGTAAAAGCTACAGATATCTTTATTTCAGATGGCGCAAAGAGTGATACAGGAAATATTACAGAGCTTTTTGCAAAGGATAACGTGGTTCTCGTTCCGGATCCGGTTTACCCTGTTTATGTAGATACAAATACAATGGACGGAAAGAATATTATTTATATGAACGGAACAAAAGAAAACGATTTCCTTCCAATGCCGGATGAAAATGTAAAGGCAGATATCATTTACCTGTGTTCTCCGAACAACCCGACAGGAGCATGCTATAATAAAGAGCAGTTAGAGGCATGGGTTGCCTATGCACTGAAAAATGATGCGGTGATCCTGTATGATTCCGCATACGAAGCATTTATCACAGATTCTACACTTCCAAGAAGCATCTATGCGATCGAGGGCGCAAAGAAATGTGCGATTGAGTTCTGTTCCCTTTCTAAGACAGCAGGATTCACAGGTACACGTTTCTCCTATACAGTTGTTCCGGAAGAACTTGTGTTTGAGACATCAAATGGCGGAACATTGAGCCTGCACAATATGTGGAACAGAAGACAGTGTACAAAGTTCAACGGAACACCGTATATCATTCAGTATGCCGGAGCTAAGGTATTCACAGAAGAGGGCATGAAAGAGTGTCAGGAGAATATAGGATATTATCGTGAAAATGCGCGTATGATCGCTGAAACACTTGAGAAGAAAGGAATCTCATTTACAGGCGGCGTGAACTCACCATACATCTGGTTCGAGTGCCCGAAGGGAATGGAGTCCTGGGAGTTCTTTGATTATCTCCTTGAAAATGCTCAGGTTGTCGGAACACCGGGAGCAGGATTTGGAGAAAATGGAAAGAATTATTTCCGTCTGACATCCTTTGGAAAACATGAGAAGACAAAAGAAGCAATGGAGCGTTTCAATTCATTATTCTAAGATATAAAGTGAACGGATTACGTGCATAACAGAAGAAAGTTATCATAGTGATGGTTTACAGAAGGAAAAGAGAAGCTGAAAACAGCTTCTCTTTTAAAATACAATGTTTTATTCTAATGTTTTTTCTTACAAAGTACAAACACAGCACCGATAATTACGATAAGAGAACCGCCGGCAATTGCGAGTGGTACGATCGGGTTAGTCATATCTCCTGTCTTAACCGGAGTGAATTTCTTTCCGGTAAGAGTGGTTGAAGAAGTTCCTGAAGTGATCGGTGTAATCGAAGGGGTTGGTTTTACAGGATCCGACGGGTTTGCAGGATTAGATGGTTTTTCAGGGTCGACTGGCTTAT
>OIMN01000073.1_pt1 | contig 14987 bp, 9 predicted proteins | sample 1584861 | NCBI WGS metagenome assembly OIMN01 (sample SAMN02674597, study PRJEB24791) | human gut metagenome, SKBSTL013 | isolation source: stool | host: Homo sapiens | place: USA | reverse complement strand
TTCTGTTTTGGTTTAGGGAAAAGCAAGAGTTCGCCCAACCCCTCCGCCCCTTCCCCCGGGAAGGGGAACGGCTCTGGAGAATTTATATCCCCGTCGCTTGACCGGGAAAAAGCATAACCGGGAGAAATCCGTCAAGGGTGCCTCTGGCACCGCCTGCGGCGGCGCTGCCCTTGACTGATTTTCCCGGCTATGCTACGGAATAACTGGCGACGGGGAATAATTTATATCTCCAGAGCTTCGGGGCGCGGGGCAGAGCCCCGCAATCCTCGGGCCATGCTGACCCGAAGTTTGGGCTTACTTTTCCTGTTCGGTTTTCTTCTCCGGCTTTTCGTGTTCCTTCTGCTGACCCTTCCAGTCGTCCAGCAGCTTGATGATCTGGTCCTTCATTTCCCTCGGCGTAGTTTCCTTGCCGAAATACTTGCTCAGTTCCGCACCTGTCAAAATCACTTTGTCTACCTCCTTTTTGTCCTCCATCATAATGCCGTCGATCACATCCCCGTTGAGCAGCTTCTTTTCGTCCAGCTCACGCATACGCTTTGCCTGCGCCTGTGAAGGCGAGGACTGCTGGCTGTCAATGGCGACGGCGATATAGTTCTGGTTCTTCTTGCCGATATAGGAAAGCTCCACCGCCGTAGTAAAGCCCAGCTTTTTTTCATCCATCAGCTTCATCAGGTCGGGAACCAGCTCATTGAGACGGATATACCGCTGCACCTGCTTGACCGCCATCTTATTGCGCTCGGCCACGATCTCGTTGGAGCGTTTGCCAGCGTCCTTCGGGTCAATCTGGCCCGAAGTGCGGGAGCCCTGGTGCTTGATGGCCTCAAGCTGCATTTTCAAGGCTTTGGCCCGCTCACTGGGGAGGATTTCTTCACGCTGGTTGAGATTGTCCTCGACCATCTGGGTGATGGCTTCATCATCCGTCAGGTTTCGGACGATACAGGGCATATCCGCATATCCGGCAAGCTCGCTGGCTTTCTGGCGGCGGTGGCCGGACACGATCTCATAGCCGCCATCCTCACGGGGACGGACGATAGCGGGCTGGGTCACGCCCTTGTCCTTGACGCTGGACACCATAGCCCGCATTTCTTCATCATCCCGAACCTCAAAGGGATGGTTCTTGAAGGCGTGAAGCTCGTTCAGCTTGATATAGACGATCTGTTCCTTGCCCCGGCGTGGTGCATCCTTCGGTTTTTCGGGTTCCTTCGGAGCGGGAGCGGCCTGTACCGTTGGAGCCGTTTTTTTCTCCGGTTCCTTTTTGACCGCATTTTCCGGTTTCTGTGCGGGAGCTTCGGGCTTCGGGGTTGCGGCCTTGTCCTTATCTGCTTTCGGGGGACGGCCCCGGCGCTTCGGCTGTTCCGGCTCTTTGGGTTTTTCCTCCGCTTTCTTCGGAGCCTCCGGCTGCTTTTCCGGTTTCTCCGCTTTTGCCGGGTCAGGCTTTTCCACGCCGGGAGCTGCCGCCCGTTCCTCGGCTTTCTTTTCCTTCATAATTTCAGCGAAGTTATAGACAGAAACCTGCGGGTTCTTTACCTCCGGTTCCGTCTTTTTTTCCGGCTCCGGAGAAACGGAAACCTTCTCCGGCTCTTTTGGGGGAGCGGGAGGCGTTTCCTTGCCCGGCCCGCTATCCGTTACCGGCTGTTCCGGCGTTTTTGTGGTTTTATCATCTGCCATAAGCATTTACCTCCTGTTTTTTGGCATGAAAAAAGGGGCTCAACTTTTCAGTCAAGCCCCCGTGGGAAGTTCCTCCTTTCTCCGCCATGATACAAAAATACCGCCCGTAGTCTCGTTTGGGCGGTACTTTGTGTAAGATTGGCAGTCCATTATTAAGTTTTTTATTATGTTCCCTTTGTACACCGTTGCAATGTTTTATATTGCAACAAATCTGCATTAAAATAGGACGCAGAATCTCTCCCACGCCCTCACTACTATCTGGCTTTATCTGCTCTTACCTTCGATACTTCCTTATGTGCCGCTTCCTGCTTCACCTCATCCACACCTCTTGCCTCAAATGCATCTGCATTATACTGATACTCCTGTGGTTCGGCGACCATCGGCAAATATACAATCTCTGCTTCCACTCTCTCAGCTCCTGCCCTCTCCGGCTCTGTCTGTTCCTGTGCTTTCGCATTCTCCATATGCTTTTCCTTATCAAGCTGCACATTCATAGCCAGATTATCCAGCTTATCAATCGAAGCGTCCAAATGCAGCTCCATTGATACAAACAACTTTCTCACTGCTTTCATCGGAGCAAGTACTGCCTTTGTAATGGGATGTTTCTGCTCTTTCTGTGAGTAATCCACCTTTGGCTTGTCAGCAAAAGTACGGAATGCATTGGCTGCTGTCTGCCCGGCTTCACTAAATCCTTTTGCAAGAAGTGCTGTCTTTGCTATATTCTTATCCGTGGTCTTGATTGCACCTCTTACATTCTCTCGGATATCAAGAAGCCTTTTCTTAATTCCTAAGAACTCCGACACCCTGTATAATGCAGCTCTTCCCTTTTCCTTTGCTTTTTCGACTATGCCCTTAGCAGTAGACCTGACCTGTTCTTTCACTTCCAATACCTGCGACTTTATATGCTCACATCTGCTATTAAGTCGCTCCTGTGCTTCCGACAATGCCTTTTTAGCATTATTGACAAGTGTATCCTCCTGCATTTCTTTGATCTGGTTCTGCATGTTGGTAAGTTCTTCCGTCATGGAATCAATCTTTTTCTCCAGTCCATCCACATAGCTGCATATCTCAAATACATCGTTTGCCTGCTCTTTCATGGCATTTTTCTTTAATAATTCGAGAAGTTCCCTTATGACCTCCTCATTGGTAAGTGTTTTTCCTGCTTCCATATCCATTCTGTTTCCTCCATTCTGTAAATGGGGCAGCCTTGGCCGCCCCTGTACTCTGATTACTGATTATCGAAAGGGCGTTGCCTCTTTGTCCTTCTCTTTATCGGGATTGCCATGATGTTTCTCGGCACTCTCCCTCGCCTTTTCGTTGCTCTTATCCTTTGCTTTCTCATATTCAGAGATAATCTCATTATAGAGTTTTTCCCTGAAATCCTTTGTGACCGGATAGCAGACATCTTGATAGATTGGCTTGCCCTGCTCATCCACCTGCTTTGTCTTATAAGAAGGCATTGATACAAAGATTTTCTCTTTACCCTGCACGATATTGATATTATTTACGATGAAACTGTTTTCAAAATAAATGCGTGCAAGTCCCTTGATGTTACTACCTTCTCTCTCATAAGGTGTCACAGTTACGGAAAACTCCGGCATTTCCTTTGTGTGTTCCTGCTTCTGTGTCTCCTCTTTCTCCGGTTCCTTGATTCTTGCATAGGCATCAAGGATATTGGTATAGAGTTCCTCACGAAACTCTGCTGTGATAGGATTGCACACATCCTTATAGATCACGCCATTGCTTTCATCACGCTCATTGGAGCGGTATCTAGGCATTGATACGAAAAGCTCTCCCTTGTCCTTATTCTCAAGGATTGCGATATTGGTAATCTTAAATGAATCACCAAATACTACTGTTGCAAATCCCTTGATATTGCTGCCCTCTTTTGCTCTTACTTCGTTTACCTTAATTGAATACTTCATATGCTATTCCTCGCTTTCTTTTTGTTCTTTGTTTTGCTTTGGTATGATAAGCTCACACCAAAGCTGTTCTATCTGTTCACAAGACAATCTGCCATTTAACCAGTTGCCAAGTGTAACGACCATTCCATCCTGCTCGTAGTATAATGAGTCAGCAGGAAAGGATGCTTGCATACTTTCACCTGACTCATTAACGACAGAAGCTTCGCTTCTGGAGTAGCCTGTTTCAATGTTCCCCTCATACACGATAGTCACATCAAAATCAGGAATAAATAATCCTTCCTCCGCATCCCATACACAGGCTATTCCCTGTCTGAGTGTCAGATTCAGGCTTTCGACATATACAGACCAGCCGCTTACGACTATCTGAAAGTCATCATCAATCTCTGCAATATCATCCTCAAGCCCGATTAACTCCTCCATTTCCGATACTGCCTCTTCTATCTCACCTAACCGGTATCTCTTATTCATCCATCACCGCCTCCTTGTAAATACACCTGACCACAAAACGCATGGTTCCTTTCTGGGAACAGGTAAAAAGAGTTAGTTCTTTTTCATCACTCTGTGTCTTGATGCTGTTATCATACGGATTTACCACCTCTGTCTCTGTTACCTCATAGATGTGTTTCAGTCCCTTTTTGTCGGTTATCATCACTTCATCACCTATGGATATCTGATTTAGTGGTGTAAAAAATGTGCCATATCTGCTGCCATTGTGACCGCATAACACACAGTTGCCACTCTCACCAATTCCTGCTGTTTCTTCTATATGACCAATCCCGGCATTAAGCACTTTGCTTGTGGTTCCTTGCATTACCGGATACCTGATATCTAAACCCGGTATCTCAATGATGCCGATAACACCGCCTTCTTTAAGAATGGCTTCATCCTCTTTACTAATGGAGGTTTGCTCTTCCTCCACATCTGTTTCTTCATCGCAATCATCCTCCAATGTCTGCTCAAATTCACTTATGAGCTGTTCTGTCTGTTTTTCTCCGGTTGCCCGCCAGAAAAAAGGGACTGCCATAATGGCAATCCCTGCTGTAATCAGTAGTCCTGCGACCACTTTTCTTATGCTCATATTATTCACTCTCCTATCGTGTTCTGCCCTCTCTGTCGGCTGGATAAGCACCTTTATCCTCTGCCACAATTGCTGCAGATTCCATCCTGTCATCTGTTTCTCTTTCTTCCTCCAGTCCGCTCAGGTCTGCATCCACAGCCTTTGCGTTCTCAAGGTCAAGCTGGGCATTCAGTTCACACTGCCTTGCCATTTTTTCATTTAGTTCCTCACTGTACGCAAATGGCTTGTCATACTCTGCCTTTGATGCTTCAAGGTCATTCTGGTACTGCTCAATCTTCTTTTCTAAGAAATCAATGTTCTCATGGAGTCCATTGAACAGGTTTTCCAGCTTTACCATGCTGCCGACCGGACTTGTGGAAAGTTCTGCCTTGTACTCAGTCTTTCCACGAAGCACCATATAATTGATACCAAGGAAGTTCTTTTCCACAAGCAGCTCAAATCCATGGAACTTGCCGATTGCAGTTGTCTCTCCGGTCTTACATTTGCTGATTGCTTCAAGCATCATCGTTCCGCCATCCACTCGCTCTGTGTAAGTTGCCCTGCCTATGGTAATGGAAAATTCCGGATTATCAATCAGCTCTTTATCCCTTGCTTTTACATCCTCTCTTACATTGGCAAGCTTTTCTGTTGCTGTCTTAATGAGCTTCGGGTACTTAATCATAAAGTTATCCTGCAAGCCATATCTCTGATTGTCATAGGATGCCTTTAAGAGCTTTAATCTCTGGACATCATTGTCAATCTCCATCTTCTCACGAATAAGAGGATTGCCTGTAGCAACCGCCTTAATCTCTGCATAGGAAAGTGTTGCCTCATCGATATCCTCACAGCTTCGGCTCACAGCCTTACTTGTCATGACCTGACTGATGAATCGCTGCTTATTCTCGACGAGCGACCAGTTGTATGCATCAAAGGTTCCTTTTGTGACATATCTGTAGATTGCAACCTCTTCATTTTCGTTGCCCTGCCTGATGCCTCGTCCCTCTCGCTGTTCTATTGAGCTTGGCTTCCACGGACAGTCCACATGATGCATTGCAACAAGGTGTGTCTGCACATTGACACCTGTTCCACACTTGTCCGTTGAACCGATAAGAACCTTCTTTTTACCTGTCCTCATCTCCTTGAAAAGTGCGTCCCTCTGTGCATCCGTCTTGGCATCATGGATAAATGCTATCTCATCTGCCGGAATACCATACTGGATAAGTGTTTCCTTCAGATAATCATAGATGGTAAAGTCTTTATCCGGTCCCGGTGTGCCGATATCCGAAAAAATAAGCTGGCAGCCTATATGACCGTTGGCATTTCCTTTCTCATATTCTTTCCATACGTTCTCTGCTACCTTATTAAGCTTGCCTTCCGGATTGTTTGGTGCATCCTTATCAATCAGTCTGGCATCTGTTCCGAGTAGTCTTGCCTCATGGGTAATCTTTAAGAAGTTATCCTCGCTTGGATCAACTCCACCGCCTCTGATACGCTCTGCCCTCACAACAAAATCTTCCATGACCTGCTTTACATACCAGTCAGGCTCCGACTCCACTATGATAGGCTTCCCGCCACGGAGAGCTGGCACATCAAGGTCAAGCATGTCTGCGGTCTGCACATCTGCTACCTCACGGAAGATATTCATAAGCTCCGGCAGATTCGTAAACTTATTAAATCTGCTCTTAAAACGGAATCCGCTTCCCTCTACAGTAAGCTCCAGTGCTGTTGTCACTTCACCAAAGTTCGCTGCCCATGAATCAAAGTGATAAATCCCCATCTCTTCAAGTGCCGCTTTCTGTAAGTAAAGCTGCATGACATACATCTCACACATGGTATTGGATATCGGTGTACCTGTTGCAAACACAATGCCCCTGCCATCATTTATCTCTGACAGGTACTGGCATTTAAGCTGCATATCCGTTGACTTTTTAGCCCCCGAACTGCTGATACCTGACACATTATTCATCTTGGAAAAAATCGCAAGGTTCTTAAAATTGTGTGCTTCATCTACCATAATAGAGTCAACACCAAGCTCCTCAAAGGTTATAAGGTCATCCTTCCTGCTCTCATCCGATAAAGATTTCAGCTGTTCCTCCAGCTTTTTCTTCTGGCTTTCCATCTGTTTTACAGTCCAACGCTCTCCGTTACGCTCCTTCATCTCATCAATCGCATAACTGATTTCATCAATCTGCTCATTGAGCATTCTTTCCTTTCTCTCTGCTGAGATTGGGATTTTCTCAAACTGCGAGTGGGACATGATAATGCAGTCATAGTCGCCTGTCGCAATCCTTGATACAAACTGCTTTCTGCGGCTCTTTTCAAAATCACGCTCCGTGGCAACTAAGATATTAGCTGATGGATAAAGCCTTAAAAACTCTGATGCAGTCTGACCGATAAGCGGCTTTGGAACAACCATGATGGTTTTATTGGCAAGTCCTAGTCTTTTCTGCTCCATGCAGGCAGCCATCATCTCAAAGGACTTTCCGGCACCGACACAGTGTGCCAGCAGTGTATTTCCTCCAAGAAGGATTCTTGCCACCGCATTCTTCTGGTGTGGCTTTAGCTCAATCGCCGGATTCATTCCCGGAAACTGTAAGTGGCTTCCGTCATACTCACGCAGACGGATGTTATTGAATGTCTCGTTGTAATATTCCACATACTTCTGTCTTCGCTCCGGTTCTGAAAACAGCCATTCCTTGAACTTTTCCCTGATCATGTTCTGCTTTTCCCTTGCAAGCATTGTCTCATTCTTATTGACTTCATAATGATACCTGCCATCTCCGTCATCAATCCTGTCCCTGACTGTTACAGTTTTAAGATTCAGCGTATCCTCAAAAATAGAATAAGCATCCATGCGGCTTGTACCATAGGTCTTAGTAGCTGCCACTGAATGCTTATCCATGCTTTTATTCTCGATGAACCATTCCATGCTCATCTTATTTAAGTGTACCTGAATGCCTGTATTGTAAAACTGGCTTCTGACTGCCCTTGCCCGCCTTGGCGTATTGAGAAGTTCATAGATAAACTGCTCATAATCAGGCGGCTCAATCCATGTCGTACCAATCTTTACATCAATGTCTGATGCTTCAATCCATTCCGGCTGCACCTTTTCAAGTGCTGCCACATTGCCTGCAAATCTTTCTGCCTGTGGATTGTCTGTATCCGCTGCCATAGCTTTTGCTACACGAAGCTTGTCTCTCACATTTCCGGAAAGATACTCGTCTGCTGTCTCCCATCCGATGTCCGGATTGTTCTCGTTGTAACGGTCGGGATTTAAGAAAATCAGTCCATCCAGCTCTTCCACAAGAACTGCTCTTCTAAGCTCTGCCAAAGCATCATCACTTAGCGTTATCTCATCCGCTGTCTGTCCGGTCTTTTCTGCAAGTTCATCCTTTGCATTTGTAATATCCGGCTCATAGATAGAAAGCATATAGGCAGGGTTTACATATCCAAATTCATTGACGGATACATTTAATGCTTCCACAGCAGTCTCAACCCTGTCTATGACAGTCTTTGCCTTAATCGTCTGCTTATAAAACATATCCGCTTTTTTCACCTCCCCGTCTTCATTTACTTCCTCAAGACTGCAAAGAAGCGGGTAATCGCTGTCATCCCTAAATGCGATTCTGTTTGCTTTTGAAGTAATGGCTCCATACTGCTTTACAAAAGCATCATATTTTACATTAAGAAGTCTCTGCTTATCAGAAAGCTCCTCCTCGCTGCAGCCATCCATCTGGATATCAATCAGCTCTCTTGTTATCTGTCTGATTTCATCAAGGCTTCGGATTCGCTCCCCGGCAGTCTGTGATACTTCTTTTCTTACCATCTCGGAATTTTCCCTGTAATAGAGCTTTCCTTCAAAAAATGTGTAAGTGTAGTTTCTCACATCCGGATCAGCCGGGATAACTTCCTCAGTCTGCTCCGCCTCATCTGCCACTCTCTCAAAATCTGTCATCTGTGCTTTGATATTACTGATAGCTTTGTTTAATGCTTCATACATATTGAAGTTCTCATCATTATTCACACAGACTGTATATCTGCTGTCCTGTCCGTAAATCCTAGTGTCATACTCCATAGCCCCAAGCATCATTTCCGGATGCTCTGCAAAATAAGAGTTGACTGCAATGCCATGCTCAGTTACACCAAGGTGCACCCAGTCCGGCTCAATGTCAATCTTTCTCTCCCTCTTCTGCAAAAACAGGATATCTGCTGTCACTTCGGTTCCCGCATTATCTTTAAATGCAGTATTCGGAAGCCTTACTGCTCCCACAAGCTCTGCCCTTTCAGCCAGATACTTTCGGATAGTAGGATTTGCCTTATCAAGTGTTCCCTTTGTGGTAATTACTGCAACCATGCCTCCCGGTCTTACCTGGTCAAGTGCTTTTGCAAGGAAATAATCGTGGATACGGAAGTTATACTTGTTGTACTTCGGATCAAATACCTTATAATCTCCAAATGGCACATTTCCGACAACCACATCAAAAAAGTTATCCGGATATGTGGTATTCTCAAATCCTGTAATACTGATATTGGCATTCTGATAAAGCTGCTTTGCGATTCTTCCTGATATGCTGTCAAGCTCCACTCCATACAGCTTTGCTTCATGCATTGTTTCCGGCATACTCCCAAAGAAGTTACCGATACCCATAGATGGTTCTAATACATTGCCGCCTCTGAAACCAAACTGGACAAGTGCCGAGTTCATGCACATGGCAATCTCCGGTGAAGTATAAAAGGCATTGTTTACTGTTGCCCTAGCTGCAGCATACTCTTCATCCGATAACATCTCTTTGAGTTCTTTGTACTCTTTGCTCCAGCCTGCGTTTTCCTCGTCAAATGCCTGTGACAGTCCGCCCCATCCGACAAACTTCGACAAGGTTTTCTGTTCCTCCGGTGTTGCAAGCCTGTTTTCTGATTCAATCTGCTTTAAAGTGCGGATTGCATCCATATTCCACTGATATCTGGTCTTGGCACCGCCTTTTTCCATTTCCCAGAGATTGTAATGGAAGTTGTGCTTCGTCTGCCCGGCAACATTCTTCTCATTTTCAAGACTTTCTACTTGCTGTACTGGTTCCTGCTTTGGTGTAAAATCTACAGTTTCCTGTGATTCTGTATCAGCCTGAATATCATCCACAGATACTGATACCACATCATCTGAAACTACATGTCCATTCTCATCAATCTTGGTTTCCCAGCCATTCGCTATTGCTCTTTCCCTGGTTTCAAGACGATTGGCTTTTACACTATCCTCGATATCAAAGAATCTCTTATAGACCGGATTCATCTTATCCCTGTCAGCCTTCTGTTTTGTCTCCTGATAATACTTCTTCTGGTCTTCTCCACAGTAAAATGGCTGTTTTACCATATAGGATAAAATCTCGTATAACTCACGCCAGTCGAGAGCACCTTCCTTTCGCACACCATTCCTGTTCTTATAGCTGATCTTCACATATCCGCTTCTGATTGAGTACTCCACAAGACCATACTTATTGTTGGAATATGCCTTTCTTTCTGCATTATCTGTCCCTAATGCAATATCCCTGATAAGGTCAAGTTTATTGGGCATAAATGCAAAATCAGACTGCACCACATCCATAAGGAATGCCCTAAACGGAGTGTAGCAGCTGCAATCTGTTACAAGAATCTCCGCCGCATCACGCAGGTCTTCATCAAGTTCTGCAATACGCTTGGCATAATCAATCGGTGTAATATACTGAAGCTCTGATGGATCTTTTTCAGTTGTTTCAGCTTCTATCTCTGCACCATATTCTGCCTGTGTTACCATGCGGTCTTCATCGGCAGTTTCCTGTGGTGTCATGCCTTTTGCACTTACATAATCTCTGTTAGAAGCATAGCTCTCCGGCTCATCCGGTATTGCATAATCATCAATCTCTGATTCTGCCTCCTCCGGTTCCACTTCCCGGTATTCGGCATCAATGACCTCATCATCCTCACGGAGTCCGTCCATCGCAAGCTCATCAATACGAGGTGTCTCAGGCTGGTATTCCCCTGTAAGAATAAGGACACCAAGCTCTTTTTCGATATCTTTCCACGAAACATATCCATCAACCTCTCCATCCTCATCTCGCCACTGAAAACGCAGTCCGTTCCCATGAAATGTGTCATATCCGTGCAGTCCCAGTCCGTCAACCGGCCAGCCTGCACCTCCCTGACCATATTCTGCTTTGATACGCTTTGCCCTGGTTCCTGCATCAATCTCAGTTTCAAAAATCTTGCATACCCTGCCCTTGCCACCGATAAAACCTGTACCTCTCATAAGCACCTGTTTGATATACTCACTTGGTACTGTTGCAGACTTTTTGGGATTCAGGTAATTGTATTTACCTGCTAATGCAGCTTTTCTGTCCTGCTCGAACTGACGCATAAACTGATTATTGTTTTCGTCCTCAGTATGAATAGTGCCAATGCTTGCCTGCCCATTCTGGTCGAAAAAAAAGGAAGCCTGTGTATATTCGGCTTCCTTACTAACACCCAATGAATTGATTTCATCAAGTTCCCTATTCAGTTCTGTATCATCAGATTCTAGTGGAATCGCATCACTATCTGATTCAGTACCACTTCCTCTGCCTGCATCTTCGCCTGCTCTCTTATCTTCCACATCTCCATTGTCGATGACGGATTCTGTGGCTTGTGCTTCGCCAGATACTGCATCTCCAGCTGGTCGTACAGCTGGTTCGCTTCCTCCTCTACCGCTGACATCTTCTCGTACATCTTCCCGAATCTCATCAGCGTCTTGTATCTTGCCGGCTCGTTCTCCTTTAGATAGTTCATCGCCATCCTTCCGTATTTGCCCAGCTTCGTGAGATCCTCCGTCTCGTCCGGCATCTCTATCTGCGGATAAAGCAGTCCGTCCACTTCCTTGTAAGTCATTTCTTCTAACATATCCAATTCTCCTTTCGCTCTCGATTGCCTTTAAGTTACGACTAAATTCTCTAAGAACACTACAGGAGACATCGCATACAATGGAACCAAGACGGTAAATTATCTCTTCGTCTTTGATATTTACGATCTGACTAAAATCCTGTTCTTGCACAGATAAGTCAAATCCGCATCTCGTCCCTACAGCATACATGACACTTGCATATACCAGCTGCTCCATGTCCGTTTCCTGCTGTAAGCCATTGCGTTTCTTACTTTCTTCCTTTATCACACTACCTGATAGCTGCATTAGCTCGGTCATTCGATCTCCGAACTCTTCTTTTATTATAAGCCAAACATCTGTTCCTGTAAACTGTTTTAATATATTTTTTAGAGACTCCCTGTCGCTGTTATCGTACTGCTCAATCTGACCTTCTGATACAAGAAAATCAACATAATCCTTAAGATTTTCTCCATCAAGGTCCCATGTCAGTTTGACATTCTTCCCTCCGGTATCACTGATATCAAAGATATATCTCATGCGTGGATTCAGTGCCCTTGACGGGAAGATAGCGCAGCCTTTCGCACCACGCTTTACATATCTTCCCACCTTTTTCCAGGTATCATAATCTGCCATGAGTGTGCTTTTTTCCGGAGGTCTTTGCGCTGTTACCATAACGATATTGTCAAATTCATAGCGGTATAACTGACCTGCGACCTTTAACACATCCTTCCAGTTCTTTTCTGATCTGGTGATGTTACCAATCTCAGAATCGTATATCGCTTTGACCTTCATATCAACGCCCATACCTTTGTCCTCCTCTACTTAAACATCTCTGCAAACAATCCCTTCAATACCTTTAACTCATCCTTATCCAGCTCGATTGCAAATTCATTGTCGATTGCCTGTTTTTCGCATTTATCCTTTTTCTTTGCAATCTTACGCACCACACGAAGAAGCACATAGCACTCCTTGGACTTTGCAATGCTCTGTTTAAAGGTCAGCTCATCCTCATCGACTGACTTCTGTGTCTGATAGATAATCTCTTTTAACTTATCATTGATACCATCTACTTCCTCAATGGAAATAATAACGGATGCCTTAGAAGCACCCGATCTGTCCCACTCCTTATGAAGTTCCTTTACTAAAAACTCCATGTTCTTAATTACTGTTGTTGAATCACTTTTCATCTTGCTTTTCCTCCGTTTTCTTTTAATGAAGAAGGGAGCTGACCTTCGCTGATAGGCGCAAAATCTACTCCCTTCATGTCCTCTGCTCCAAGGACTATCTGCTCTGCATAATACATATCCATTGCCTTATTGATGGCATCGTCAAGCGACTCTGCCTTTACTTTCTGTACTCGTGAAAGCACTTCTTTTATCTCAACATCAAATTCCTGTTCCATATGATATCGCCTCCTGTAAAAATCTCATCACCGGCTCTTTTCTTCCTTTACCTGTCTTTCCTTAAAGCCTTCATCGTACTTTCCATCTTCCAGCCTGTCGTAAAAACAGTCCTCTTCAATCGTTCCAAAATCCTCATACATCTGGTGAAGGAAGTCATTCTGCAGCTTCTTCGGTACATCATCATCCTTTGACATATCCTGATAAAAATAGAACTTCTGCTTTAGCTTTGCCCTGTAATCATAGATATCCTCTATCTTTTCCGGTGTGCCATACTCCCTCTTGTATGCCTTGAAATTTGTAGTTGAAAGTGTGGAACCTAGATAAATGCCATGCTCCCACGATACCCCGATTGTGGTATTGTCCTTTGTAGGCTTCTCATCCTTCGGATAACGCTTATACTCTGTCGCACCAAGGGCGATTGTAAGGGAACCTGACTTCATATCCATCACCACAAGATTTCTTGGTGATAATGCTTCAAGCACCATGTAATCATGGTCATTGAAGTTATGAAATGTCTGTCCCCTTTCAAATGAGCGGTTCTCCATTTCATAATGCAGGCTAAAATCATCCACCCAGCCCTTATCGGTCATTCCAATCTCCTTAAGCTTTGCAACACATTCAGAAGAACTGGCTTCTTTATCAAACCGAAATTGTTTGGAATCGTTATAAAATCCCTGAAGAAAATGTCCCAGCTGAATATCATCCAGACAGAATCTCGCAGATACAGTTACATTTGCTGCCCTGTAATACTCTGTGAAGTTATCTGCTTCACCAAGTGTCCTTCCAAGCTGCAACAAATTGTCTGCAAGCTCTGACATGTCATCAACTGCTATAAAACTCTTATAATCATCCAGAGTCATCAGCATATTTGTCTCTGTTCCCCTGTCGTTTTCTGTTACCAGTATCATATCTTTTAAATCCATTCTTACCTCCAGTCTCAGAGAGGGACTATGCCCTCTCTGCAAATTTCCTGTTATGGTCTTCCTATCACAACAATCTTTCCTGTGCTTGCCACATCCCTGTAGACCACACCAAGACTTTCATTAAGTGCCTCTACCACCTTGCCATTTCCGACATATACTGCCACATGGCTGATGTTCTTATATCTTCCGTTGCTTGTAAAACTGTAGAAGATAAGGTCTCCCGGCTGTAACTCATCAAAGGAGACAGTCTTTCCGGCTTCATCCAGTCCCTGTGCCTCCGCTGCCGCTGTGGTTGCACCGCCATAACTAATATCCACGCCTGCATCTTTCCATGAATAATAGGCTAAGGAACTGCAGTCATAATAGTTACCGCTGTCTCTTAAATCCTGACTATAAGGGAAGCCAACTCTGTGAAGTGCATAAGAGCAGACTGTTTTCTGCCTGCTGTCTGTAATTTCGTTTAGGATGGCATTGATTTCATCCTCAGTCATGGAGCTTTCTCCCGGACTTCCGCCTCCGCCGCCACTTCCGCTTCCGGCATATCCAAGCTGTCCCATAAACTCTGGACTCATGATCTGCTCAAGCATTTCCACCTGATCAGAGTTAAACCCATAGACTGAAATCATATCCCTGTACGATTTCAGCGTTACATTCACATACAGAACCGATTTTGTGACAGTTGTTACATTGCCGTCTGCATCCGTTTCTTCCACATCCTTTGTTCCGGTGCTTGTGGTGTATGAACACATATCATTTACAACTGCCTGCAGCCAGCCTTTAGAAGTATCATTCATGACTGTTGCAGTATCTCCGACACCATGCTTGACCATATAGACTGCCATGATGTCATAGTAATTGCTTGGATTTTCTTCCATACCTTCATAATCCACATAGACAAGCTCTCCAAGGTCATATCCGGTATGCTCATTCACTTTCGTGTTCACTTCCCGGTTAAACTCCTGCACATAGGCACTCGTTACTGTCTGCACGGTATCTCCTGATTCAAGTGGTGGCAGGAATAAAGCAAATGGAGAATTGTAAAGGATTGCTATCACCGCTATAACCGGAACCGCAATCATGGCAACTACAAGAACAAGTAATAAAAGCACCAATCCGATAATCGGTGCA
>OIMN01000067.1_pt1 | contig 15386 bp, 9 predicted proteins | sample 1584861 | NCBI WGS metagenome assembly OIMN01 (sample SAMN02674597, study PRJEB24791) | human gut metagenome, SKBSTL013 | isolation source: stool | host: Homo sapiens | place: USA | reverse complement strand
GGCGGATACGCCACACCGACGAAATGCGTAGCATTTTGGAGGTTGGCTCTGAACATTTTGGAGGTTGGCTCTGAACAGTTACGAAAATGGAATATAAATAAAAAGAAAAAATGACTAACAGTACAAAATATATTGACTGTTAGTCATTTTTATTGTATAGTTCAATAAGAGATTAAAATGACCAATGGTCATAAACAAGATATAAGGAAGGGAGCGAAAGGTATATGATGGTAAAGTTTGGAAAAAAGATAGTAAAATTCAGAGTGCCGATTCTGATTCTCAGTATCTTATTGTTGATTCCGTCTGCATTGGGGTATCTGCATACGAGAATTAATTATGATGTATTGACTTACCTGCCAGATAACATTGAGACGATGAAAGGCCAGGATATTTTGGTAAATGATTTCGGTACAGGTGCATTCTCGATGTTTATAGTCGATGGAATGGAGGACAAGGATGTATCGAAGCTAAAAGAGAAGATTGAGAAGGTAGATCATGTAAAAGAGGTTATCTGGTATGATTCTATCGCAGATATCAGTATGCCGAAGAGTATGCTGCCGACAAAGGTTTATGATGCATTTAATTCCGAGACTGGGACGATGATGGCAATCTTTTTTGATGAAGGAACATCTTCGGATGGAACAATGGAAGCAATCTCCGAGATCCGTTCTCTGGCGGGCGAGCAGTGCTTTTTAAGTGGTATGTCAGCTGTTGTTACAGATACGAAGGAGCTGGCGGAGAAAGAGACACCGTTGTATGTATTGATCGCGGTTGTGCTGGCGATGATCGTACTTGGTCTTACAATGGAATCGTTCTTTGTACCGATCCTCTTCATGCTCAGTATTGGAATTGCAATTGTCTATAACCTGGGAAGTAACTACTTTATGGGAGAGATCTCCTATATTACAAAGGCATTGGCAGCAGTTCTGCAGCTGGGGGTAACGCTGGACTATTCGATCTTCCTGATGCATAGTTACGAAGAACAGCAGATCCGTTACGACGGAGATAAACACCGTGCAATGGCACATGCAATCTCACAGACATTTTCATCTGTAATCGGAAGCTCCGTCACAACAATTGCCGGATTTATCGCACTGTGCTTTATGTCATTCACACTTGGACTTGATATCGGTGTTGTTATGGTTAAGGGTGTTATCCTTGGTGTGCTTGCCTGCGTAACAATCCTTCCATCCATGATCCTGTGCTGTGACAAGATTATTGAGAAGACAAAACATAAACCATTCCTTCCGGATATCGGAAGAATTTCAGACAAGGTTACTAAGAGATATCTCATCTATGTGGCACTGTTCGTAGTTCTGCTATTCCCGGCTATTTACGGAAATAACCATACAGGCGTTTATTACAACCTGGATGAGACACTTCCAAAAGATCTTCCGAGCATCATTGCAAATGAGAAATTGAAGGAAGATTACGACATGAATACGACGCACATGATTCTTGTAGACAGCTCTACAGATTCAGCGGACGTAGGCAAGATGCTGAATGAGATGGATAAGGTAGACGGAATCAAATGGGCACTTGGACTTGACTCCCTGATCGGGCCGTCCGTACCGGCAAGCATGATCCCGGATTCAGTGACAAGATCATTAAAGAATGATAAGTACCAGCTTGTACTGGCGAACTCAGAATATAAGGTAGCTACAGATGAATTGAATGACCAGATTAAAGAACTGAATACGATTCTTCATAAATATGATGAAGGTGGAATGCTGATCGGAGAAGGTCCTCTGACAGCAGATCTGATCGACATTACAGATAAAGACTTCAAGACAGTAAGTGCAGTATCAATCGGAATTATTTTCGTGATCATCATGCTTCTGTTCAAGTCAATCTCACTGCCGATCATCCTGGTAGGCGTTATTGAGTTCGCGATTTTCGTCAATATGGGTATTCCATACTACATGGGAACTAAGTTGCCATTCGTGGCATCCATCGTAATCGGAACTATTCAGCTTGGATCCACCGTAGACTATGCAATTCTTATGACAACTCGTTATAAGAGAGAGCGTAACCATGGCGCGAATAAATACGATTCCATCACAACTGCGCACCGCGTATCCGCACAGTCCATCATGGTAAGTGCGTTGAGCTTCTTCGCAGCAACGATCGGTGTAGGACTTTACTCCAACATTGATATGATCAGTTCCCTGTGTATCCTGATGGCGAGAGGAGCACTGATCAGTATGGTAGTCGTAATCTTCGTACTGCCGTCTATGTTCATGGTATTTGATAAAGTGATCGTGAAGACAAGTAAGGGATTCCTGCCACCGAAGGAATGATGGGGCGTGGAATAGAATGCTATTAACGACAAAAGAATTACTAAAAAGATAAGAAATGGGCATTATTTGGCTAATTATTTGGTCGATAATGCCCTTTTGAGTTGGTAAAATGACCATAGAAACAAACGAAACAGGATACAGAAGAAAATTCAGGAGGACATCATGAAAATCCAGAATGTAACAGATGCATCTTTCCGAAAATACGGCAAGATCATCACGGAATACTCTTTTGAGAAGATCTCTATGATACAGCCAAAGTAGAAGCATTCCTAGTTCCGGCGGGAACCGGTGTAGAACTGTATGCAATAACCCTTCACTATGCACCATGTACTGCACAGATTGAAGGAGCATTTTGCGGATTAAAAGGCGAGAACGTCGAAGTCTGATTGAAAATGGATGCCGGGGTTTCCAAAAATCAGGATCGTGTTATTCACAAGGTTTCTGCATGATGTGTGGAAAACCAAATGAAATTACAGGAAAAGTGTGGATAACGTAACATGAGAAAGATAGAAATAATAACAAGTATAAAGAAAGCGAGGATTTTATTATGAGTAACATGCCAGAATTGAAAATCGGTGTTGTAGCAGTGAGCAGAGATTGTTTCCCGGAGAGTCTTTCCGTGAACAGAAGAAAAGCATTGATCGATGCCTACACAAAGAAATACGGTGAAGGAACTGTCTATGAATGTCCGATCTGTATTGTAGAGAGCGAGATCCACATGGTGCAGGCTCTGGAAGATGTAAAGAAAGCAGGATGTAACGCACTGGTTGTTTATCTTGGAAACTTCGGACCGGAGATTTCTGAGACACTGCTTGCAAAACATTTTGACGGACCGAAGATGTTTGTCGCAGCTGCAGAGGAGACACAGGATAATCTGACACAGGGACGTGGAGACGCTTACTGTGGAATGCTTAATGCAAGCTATAACCTGAAACTCAGAGGAGTAAAAGCTTACATTCCGGAGTATCCGGTAGGAACAGCAGAGGAATGTGCTGATATGATCCATGAGTTCGAACCAATCGCGAGAGCAGTTGTCGGATTAAGTGACTTAAAGATCATCAGCTTTGGACCGCGTCCGCTGAATTTCCTTGCATGTAATGCACCGATCCAACAGCTTTACAATATCGGAGTTGAGATTGAGGAAAATTCTGAACTTGACCTTTTCGAGGCTTATAATAAACATGAAGGTGATGAGAGAATCCCGGCCGTTGTAAAAGAGATGGAAGAAGAGCTCGGAGCAGGAAATAAGAAACCGGAGATCCTTCCGAAGCTGGCTCAGTATGAGATTACTTTGAAAGACTGGATTGAGGAGCACAGAGGATACAGAAAATACGTTGCAATCGCAGGAAAATGCTGGCCGGCATTCCAGACACAGTTCGGATTTGTTCCATGTTATGTAAACAGCCGTCTGACAGCTCAGGGAATCCCGGTATCCTGTGAGGTTGATATTTACGGAGCACTCAGTGAGTTTATCGGAACCGCTGTGAGCCAGGATGCAGTAACACTTCTTGATATCAACAATACAGTACCGGCAGATATGTACAAAGAAAGTATTGAAGGAAAATTCCCATATACACAGAAAGATACATTTATGGGATTCCATTGTGGAAATACAGCTTCCGGCAAACTTGCTTTCTGCGAAATGAAATATCAGATGATCATGGCAAGATCTCTTCCAATCGAGGTTACACAGGGAACACTGGAAGGAGATATCAAACCTGGAGACATCACATTCTACAGACTGCAGAGTACATCTGACAATGTACTTCGTGCTTATGTTGCACAGGGAGAAGTACTTCCGGTTGCTACAAAATCCTTCGGATCTATCGGAGTGTTTGCAATTCCGGAGATGGGAAGATTCTACCGTCACGTACTGATCGAAAAGAATTATCCACATCACGGAGCAGTTGCTTTCGGACACTTTGGAAAAGCATTGTTCGAAGTATTTAAATACATTGGTGTGCCGGTTGAAGAGATCGGATACAACCAGCCGAAGGGTGTAAGATATCCAACAGAGAATCCGTGGGGTTAATTACATAGAAAGTTATAAGCATAGAAAACGGGCAGAGAGCCGTGCCGGAAACGGCAAGGCTTTCTGTCTTTATACAGGAGAAACGACATGTTATTTGTAGGAGTAGATCTTGGAACATCCGCAGTAAAACTTCTTCTGATGGATGAGAATGGAAAGATCAAGAATATCGTATCAAAAGAATATCCGTTATATTTCCCACATCCGGGATGGTCAGAGCAGAAACCGGAAGACTGGTTTGCACAGAGTATGGAAGGGCTGAAAGAGCTTCTTGAAGGCTTTGATAAGGATCAAGTAAAGGGAATCAGTTTTGGAGGTCAGATGCACGGTCTTGTTGCGCTTGATAAGGAAGACAAGGTGATTCGCCCGGCAATTCTGTGGAACGACGGACGTACTGCAAAACAGACCGATTACCTGAATCAGGTGATTGGAAAAGAGAAGCTTTCAGAGTATACAGCAAATATTGCATTTGCCGGATTTACAGCACCGAAGATTCTCTGGATGAAGGAAAATGAACCGGAGAATTTTGCAAAGATTGAGAAAATCATGCTTCCGAAGGATTACCTTGCATATCGTTTGTCAGGGTCTTTTTGCACAGAGTATTCAGATGCTTCCGGAATGCTGCTTTTGGATGTGGAGCATAAGTGCTGGTCTGCAGAAATGCTTGAGATCTGTGGTATTACAGAGGCACAGCTTCCAAAGCTGTATGAAAGCTGGGAAGTGGTTGGAACTTTGAAAGCAGAGATCGCAGCAGAACTTGGCGTATCAGAGGATGTAAAAGTAATTGCAGGAGCCGGGGACAATGCGGCGGCAGCAGTAGGAACAGCAACGGTCGGAGACGGCGGCTGCAATATTTCTCTCGGAACATCAGGAACACTCTTTATTTCCAGTAAGAAATTCGGAGTAGATAAGAACAATGCACTGCATTCCTTTGACCATGCAGACGGCAATTATCATCTGATGGGATGCATGCTCAGTGCTGCTTCCTGTAATAAATGGTGGATGGATGAAATCCTTAAGACCAAAGATTATCCGGCAGAACAGGCAGGAATCACAAGGCTCGGCGAGAACCATGTGTTCTATCTTCCATATCTGATGGGAGAGCGTTCTCCTCATAATGACCCTTCCGCAAGAGCAGCATTTATCGGAATGTCTATGGACAGCACAAGAGAGGATATGACACAGGCTGTGCTGGAAGGTGTTGCATTCGGACTGCGTGATTCCCTGGAAGTTGCAAGAAGTATTGGCGTGAATCCAGAGAGAACAAAGATCTGCGGCGGTGGAGCAAAGAGTCCGCTGTGGCGAAAGATCATTGCAAATGTGATGAATATGAAAGTAGATCTGATCGAAAGCGAAGAAGGCCCGGGCTATGGAGCGGCAATCCTGGCAGCAGTTGGATGCGGCGTATTTGATTCGGTGGAAGAGGCTGCGAAGAAACTTGTGAAAGTAACAGGAACAGAAGAACCGGATCCGGAACTGGTGCAGAAGTACGAGGAAAGATATCAGGAATTTAAAGAACTGTATCCGGTATTGAAAGGATTTTTTCAAAAGAAACAAGCATAATTGAACTCCAATAAAAAACTCCCAATAGAAAATCATACTCTAAAAGATATCTGAGATGGAATTCTATTGGGAGTTTTTAAAATATCAATAAATCTTACGCTAAAAACAACGCATACAGTATCACAAGAATACCAAGCACGATTCTGTAATATCCAAATACTTTGAAATCATGTTTCTTAATATATCCCATCAGGAATTGAATAACGATAATAGAAGAAACAAATGCTGTTACCATACCAATCAGAAGAATTATTGCTTCTGTTCCGGTAAAGTTCAGACCAAACTTCACAAGCTTCAGAAGACTTGCACCGAACATAACCGGAATCGCAAGTACGAAAGTGAATTCAGCAGCAACGGTTCTGGATACTCCAAGGATCAAAGCACCGACAATTGTTGCACCGGATCTGGATGTTCCAGGGAAGATTGCAGCGATCAGCTGGAAAAGTCCGATCAAAAATGCAGTCTTATAAGTAAGTTCATCCATACTGTTGATCTTCGCAGGTTTGCCCTTGTGATTATTCTCAACAATGATAAAGGCAATACCGAAGACAATCAGAGCAATTGCAACGCAAGGGTAATTGTAAAACCATTTCTCAAACAGATCATTGAACGGCATTCCAATCACAATTGCAGGGATACATGCAACAAGGACTTTCAGCCAGAGGATAATGATATCCATCTTCACATAACTTAAAATTCCATTTCCGGATTTCTTTTTTCTATGTGCGTGTTTTGCCTGGCGGCGTCTGACAGTGTGACTTCCTTCCGGTGCACCAAACGGGAAGATCTGGTTCCAGAATAAGATGACAACGGCAAGAATCGCACCTAGCTGGATCACAACTTCAAACATGCTGTAGAATTCTTCAGAAACATTTAATTTCACAAACTGATTCAACAGGATCAGATGTCCGGTGCTGCTGATCGGCAGCCATTCTGTGATTCCTTCCACAATTCCAAAGAGGAAGGATTTCAAAAATTCAATCATTCTTAATTTATACTCCTTTTTATTGATGGATTGCAGCTATACTTATGTTCTAAAGCGGCTCACGGTTTCTTATTATAAAACGTTGACGAAAGATGTGCAAGAAATAGAAAGTATTTAAATTGTTAAATCGTCGATTTAAGAAATTCCTAATATTTTTCCAATCTATCTCTTAAAAACCATCAAGTATCATGTATACTATAGTTAGAACTTGATCATGTGATAATTATGTTGCTGCGCTGTTATCGGTGTCAGCAATTATCGAGGGGTATGTAAAATGTATAAAATATTAGTATGTGATGACGATAGAGAAATCGTAGAAGCAATTGAAATTTATCTTTCTCAGGAGGGATATCAGATTTTAAAAGCATATGACGGAATCGAAGCACTGGAGATTTTGGAGAAAGAGGAAGTGAATCTTCTGATTATCGATGTCATGATGCCAAGACTTGACGGAATCCGTGCAACATTGAAGATCCGCGAGAAGAACAGTCTGCCAATCATTATCTTGTCTGCGAAATCAGAAGATACCGATAAGATTCTTGGACTCAATATCGGTGCGGATGATTATGTAACAAAGCCGTTCAATCCGCTGGAACTTGTGGCACGAGTGAAATCACAGCTGAGACGATTTAACGAGCTTGGCGGAACAGCACAGGAGCCAAAAGAGACGATTTATAAGGTAGGTGGCCTTCAGATCAATGATGATCTCAAGCAGGTAACAGTAGACGGAGAATTTGTGAAACTGACACCAATTGAATACAATATTCTTTTGCTTCTGATGAAGAATCAGGGAAAAGTATTTTCAATCAATCAGATTTACGAATCCATCTGGAATGAAGAGGCAATTGGTGCGGATAACACAGTTGCAGTTCACATTCGTCATATCAGAGAAAAAATAGAGATCAATCCGAAAGATCCACGTTACCTGAAAGTAGTCTGGGGTGTCGGATATAAAATCGAAAAAGCATAGTGCGAACAGTAACAAAAGCACATGTAAAAATGGATAGAAAAAGCATATAAGAGAACATAGAAAAATGCATAAGAAGGCATATAAGGAAGGGTTAACAATGAAGAAATGGTACAGGAAGACCGTGACAAGGACAATTGTTCTTGTTGTGGCGATTCTTAGCGGAGCATTGCTTGTGACAAATTTGCTTTCTCTCCTGACACTGGCGGGTGGAATGAGTTTGTCACAGATTCAAAAGATGAATACACAGTCTTTTGAAGAATCCGAAGAATTCAGCAAGATGGTCGAAAGTTACATGTACGATGTACAGGAGAAGCTTTATCTGCAGAATCTTTTTGAAAGTGACGGCGCCTACAATCCGAAAAAACTGGTGGATGTAATGGAACTGTCAAAGAAGGGCAAGATTTCAGAAACAAATTTGTCAGGTGTCACGTACACAATGGAAGAGCTGGTAAATTGGGGCGAGACTTACAGTGGAACAGATAACGACAATCTTTACAAACAGAATGGCGTGATCGTCTGCCAGAAACCAGACGGAAATTATTATTACTATTATACGAATGATTTCTTTTCTCTTGTAAATGCAGGAAAATTTCAGTTTCAGATGGGCGAGCAGGACAGAGATCAGTTCCTGGCAGGATTGCAGGCGGGCGAATTTACGACTTCCGGCTATTATACATTTCAGATTACAGATGAAAACGGTGAGCTGCTTTATACAGACTGCTGGAACTTTGGTCAGTCAATGATTGAAAAATATGCACCGGTCGGAGCGGATAATCTACTCCAGGTTGTAAATAATAATCCGCAGTTAAATGGAAGACTGACATTGGTTTATGATAATATTGCCACAGCATTGCAAACAATCTATGAAGACTGGCAGGATTATGAAGGCGGTTGGGATTATCTGGAAGAGGGAAATACCAATTTTACCTATCTGTACGCAGATGAATCGACGAAGAAAGTTACTACAAATAAAGCAGAATATGCAAATTATGCAGATGTAAAGAAAAGCATAGAAGACATGATAGAATCAGCGTCAAAGAACCCTGTGAAATATATGGTAATCTATCCTGAATTGAAAGATTTTAAGACGAATATGAATGTTTCTTATTCGGATCAATGGCTCAATACACGTTCTTATGGTTACTATTCCGGCGGAACAAAGTGGAAAGATGTTTTTGCAGTTGCGGTTGATACAAAATATCCGATTCAGGACCAGTTCTATCAGACCAGTATTGATTATCAGAATAATATTCCACATATGAAAGCAGCATTGCATTTTATGATTTTCAGCAGCGTACTCTTTTTGATCACAGTAGTGTGGCTGACATTGGGGGCAGGAAGAAAACCGCAGGATGAAGAACTGCATTTGTTAAAGTTCGATTCCTGGAAGACAGAGATTGCTGCTGCAGTTGTTATTTTTGTCTGGGTGATTGGAAGTTATTTCTTTTTTGTAGCAGGAATCGATGGAATTCATATCTTATTTGATGGAATTACAGGGTTGTGTAGTTCCTATGGGGCTGTGGAAAGTGATACATTTATTCCGTCATCTTATGTTCCAAATGTATATATGCAGACTTTAAGTCTCGGAGAATCAGTGGGTGTATTTTCCTATGGAGTGTTCACATTTACTTGTTTCTTTGCCGGTTACCTCAGTCTGGTAAGAAGAATTAAAGCAAAGAGTCTGTGGGAGAACAGTCTGCTTCGAAGCGTGGGAGTATTTCTTGGAAAAGTATTCCGAGATGTGAAGCTTACAAAGAAAACAGCAGGACTTTTGATTCTTTATTTCCTGTTTCAGCTTTTCGTGCTCTGGGGTGGAGATTTCTTCCTGGTGATTCTGCTGCTGATTGCTGATGCAGTGCTATTCTATTACATGGTTGCAAATGTGATGGAGAAGAATCGATTGAGAAAAGGAATTCAGGAGATCGCTGCCGGAAATATGAGTTATCAGATTCCAATCGACGGACTGCATGGGGAGAACAAGAAACTTGCATTGATGATCAACGGGATCGGAACCGGACTTAACAAAGCAGTTGCCGAGGCAATGAAAAACGAACGTCTTAAGACAGATTTGATCACAAATGTTTCTCATGATATTAAGACACCACTGACTTCTATTTTGAACTATGTCGGTATCTTAAGACAAACAGATCCGGCGGATCCGAAAGTTCAGGATTATCTGAATATTCTGGAAGAGAAAGCACAGAGACTGAAGACATTGACAGAAGATGTAGTAGAAGCATCGAAAGTCAGCAGCGGGAATATTTCCCTGGAATATATGGATCTTGATCTGTCAGAAATGATCCAGCAGACGCAGGGTGAACTCGAAGAAAAATTCGAGGCGAGAAATCTGGCAATCGTCACAGATCTTCCGGCAGAACCGGCTGTTGTGCATGTCGATGGAAGAAGAATGTGGCGTGTCCTGGAAAATATTTACGGAAATGCAGCCAAGTACGCAATGCCTGGAACAAGAGTCTATGCGACTCTGAAAACAGATGATACAAAGGTAAGATTTTCATTGAAAAATGTTTCCGAGCATCAGTTGAATATTCAGGCTGACGAACTGACAGAACGTTTTATCCGCGGAGATATTTCCAGAAGTACGGAGGGAAGTGGATTAGGACTTTCTATAGCGAAGAGCCTTACAACAATGCAGGGAGGTACATTTGATCTGTATCTGGACGGAGATTTGTTCCGGGTAGATATTACATTTCCAAGAGTGAAAGCAAAAGGAAATGCTGCCGGGGCAACAGAGGAATCGAAAAAGAAATCATCAAGCGGTGTATCTTGACATTCTATTCGCGTTATGCTAACCTTTTTAAGGAATGAAAAGCAGTGATAAGCGAAACGCGATGAGGAAGAGAGTAGTCTGTAACAGATTCTACAGAAAAGTCCTGAAGGCTGTCAGGCCGGATGTTGAGAGGGATGGATGGAAGACAGATGAAGATGGCTTCTGAGCAGCGCAGATGAGCCTGAACAGAGTGAGCAAGTGAGTTGTTTAAGCGGCAATCTTGAATAAAAAGATCCGGGTTAGTCTGTGAAGGGATTCGCCCTTTATAGCGAAGAGTATCAACAGTGGGAAATGCCGTAGTGTTCAAAGAGATTTTGATCAACAAAGCAGTTTTTACTAACGAAAGTGCAGATACTCATAGAGGTTTCTTTCCGCGAGGAAGGAACGAAGAGAAGTGGTAACACGGAAGTAGGATTCGTCTTCTCAGGGATGCAAGTCCCTGGGAGGGCGTTTTTTAATATATTAGGTTCTTTCCTAATATATTAAAAACGCTCCGCTAGGGATATGCGCTGCGGCGTACAAAGTAGGTGTCGCAAGCGACCGCCGCAAGTGCAAGAATGTGCCTTGGCACATTCTTTTTTCGCGAAAGATCCAGCAGAAAGTCGTAATAGTAGTCACTGGAATTTGAGAAAAGAATCCCACATTGTGGGAAAAGGAGGCAGACAAATGTCAGAAAAACCAAAATATTATATAACAACAGCGATCGCCTATACATCAGGTAAACCGCATATCGGAAACACATACGAGGTCGTGCTTGCAGATGCAATCGCACGTTACAAGAGAAGCCAGGGATATGATGTATTCTTCCAGACAGGAACAGATGAGCACGGACAGAAGATCGAGCTCAAAGCCGAGGAGGCTGGAATCACACCAAAGGAATTCGTAGATAATGTATCAACAGAAATCAAAAGAATCTGGGATCTGATGGATACATCTTATGACAAATTCATCCGTACAACAGATGAAGATCATGAGAAACAGGTTAAGAAGATTTTCAAGAAACTTTACGACAAGGGAGATATTTACAAGGGACATTATGAAGGAATGTACTGTACACCATGTGAGTCTTTCTTCACAGAGTCTCAGCTTGTAGATGGAAAATGTCCTGACTGTGGACGCCCGGTTCAGCCTGCAAAAGAAGAGGCATATTTCTTCAAAATGAGCAAATATGCAGATCGTCTGATCGAGCATATCAATACACATCCGGAATTTATTCAGCCGGTAGCACGTAAGAACGAGATGATGAACAACTTCCTTCTTCCGGGACTTCAGGATCTGTGTGTATCCAGAACATCCTTCAAGTGGGGAATTCCGGTAGATTTCGATCCAAAGCACGTTGTATATGTATGGCTTGATGCTCTTACAAACTATATCACAGGAATCGGATATGATGCAGACGGAAACAGCACAGAGCAGTTTGGCAAGCTTTGGCCGGCAGATCTTCATCTGATCGGAAAAGATATCATCCGTTTCCATACAATTTACTGGCCAATCTTCCTTATGGCACTTGATCTTCCACTTCCGAAACAGGTGTTTGGACATCCGTGGCTGCTTCAGGGAGACGGTAAGATGAGTAAATCCAAGGGAAATGTTCTCTATGCAGATGAACTCGTTGATTTCTTTGGAGTAGATGCAGTTCGTTACTTTGTACTGCATGAAATGCCATTCGAGAATGACGGTGTTATTTCCTGGGAGCTGATGGTAGAGCGTCTGAACTCTGATCTTGCAAATACACTTGGAAACCTTGTAAACAGAACTGTTTCTATGACAAACAAATACTTCGGCGGAACAGTAGAAGATAAGGGTGTTGTAGAAGATGTAGATGCAGAACTGAAAGCAGTTGTAGAGAATGCTTCTAAAGCAGTTGATGCTAAGATGGCAGACCTCCGCGTTGCCGATGCGATTACAGAAATCTTCAATCTGTTCAAACGCTGCAATAAATATATTGATGAGACAACTCCTTGGGTACTCGGAAAAGATGAATCCAAGAAGGATCGCCTTTCTACAGTACTTTGGAATCTGATCCAGAGCATTTCTGAAGGTGCAAGACTTCTTGAATCTTTTATGCCTTCTACAAGTAAGAAGATCCTTGAGCAGCTTGGTAACGGACATGTAACAGAGAAACCGGAGATCCTGTTCCAGCGAATGGATCTCGAAGAGGTTATGAAGAAAGTTGAAGAACTTCATCCGAAGGTAGAAGAAAAGAAAGAGGAAGAAGCTGTTATCGACATTGAGCCGAAAGATGAGATCACATTTGAGCAGTTCGGAGCAATGCAGTTCCAGGTTGGAGAGATCATTGCATGTGAGGCTGTAAAGAAATCCAAAAAGCTTCTCTGCTCTCAGGTAAAAGTTGGAAGCCAGGTAAAACAGATCGTATCCGGAATCAAAGCACATTACACACCGGAAGAAATGGTTGGTAAGAAAGTTATGGTTCTTGTAAACCTGAAACCTGCGAAGCTGGCAGGCGTACTTTCAGAGGGGATGTTGCTTTGTGCAGAAGATGCAGAAGGTAACCTTGCACTGATGACACCGGAAAAAGAAATGCCGGCTGGAGCAGAAATCTGTTAATTGAAATGTTTGAAAATTCAGACAATTACAACTAAAGCAGATAATAAATAAAAAATATAAAAAAATCAAATGAATATATTGACAAATTAGACGCCGAATGTTATTATATAACCATCAAAGAGAGAAAGAAATCTCCCAAAGATATTTAACTAAGAAGGCAAAAGTAACAGATGCCTGATTAGATTAAAAATACAAGTTCAACAGGAGGTCAGTCCCATGGACAGTATAGTTTCAGATTTTTATCAATATGTCAGTGGTATGATGAGTGAAGGTTCCTGTGAAGAAAGAGACCTTTGCCAAGCGTAAAAGTCCAGTAGAAAGAAAAGAAGATCAAAGATCGGAGAGTACGGAAACTGGAAGCAAAGAGAAAAAGATGAATCACTCATAGATGTATTGAATAAAAATACCGCATATAACATAGAATGAAAAATGTGTAAAGAAACATTGAAAGGACATGTTATAATCTCAGATTTGTTATAAAAGCAGGAATGACTTGACAGAAGATTTAATACATAAAGTATTGAATGGATATGAAAATCATTCAGGTGATAAAATAACAGACGACAAAGGTCTCACAGGAACGTAGAATCGAGAATAATCTCCGATACAAAATATAAAATTATAATAATAATACAATTAAATAACACTAAAAATGCACTTTCAAAAGGAATTGAAGGTGCATTTTTTTGACATTACAGACCTCATATGGTAGAATAATGAAAGAGTATCGGCTAGTGCCTAATGGACACATTCAGACCAAAACTAATATTTCAATGACAATGAGGTGAGTACAGTGGATAAGTATGAATATAAGTTAAAGACAGAAGAGATGCTGGAACTTATGGAAGATGGAGAATACAGAAAAGCAGCGGCAGCAGCAGATCTGATTGACTGGAAGCGTGTCCGTAACGCAGGGATGCTGATGAATGTCAGTGATATTTATGAAAAAACAAAAGAGTATCAGAAGAGCTACGATGTGATGAATCTTGCATATCGCCGTTCCGAAGGAAGCCGCAAGGTGATCTATAAGTTATGTTCTCTTGCAATTAAGACAAAGAATATAGATGAAGCAATTGACTATTATGACGAATTTATCCAGATTGCACCGAAAGATCCGAACAGGCATATCCTTAGATATCAGATCTTAAGAGCGCAGAGAGCGCCGATCGAACAGCAGATTGAGGCTCTGGAGGAATTTAAGAAGGCAGAATATATTGAAGAGTGGGCTTATGAACTGGCGAAGCTTTATCGCGAAGCAGGTATGATGACAGAATGTCTGGAAGAGTGTGATGATCTGATCCTCTGGTTCAGCGAGGGTAAGTATGTTTATAAGGCAATGGAACTGAAGATGCAGTATAAGCCATTGTCACCATCGCAGCAGCAGAAATATGATCACAGATATGAGAAGCTTTCTTCAGAGACAGAAGAAATACCGGATCTGACTTCCTATTTAGGAGAAGACGAGGAAAAAGATTCTGCGTCAGAAGGAGCTGAAGCACTTGGAGATACAAGATCAATCGGGCTGACAGAACAGCCGGTGATGGAGAACGACAGTACTTCCGATGTGATTGACACGGATGCGGTTACTTTGGAAGCAACAGAAGAGCCGGATGCCGAAGTAGAAAATCCGGAAGAAGCAGGAGTAGAAACAGCAGAAGTTATAGAAGTTTCCGAGGATGAGTCAGAAGTTCAGCCGGCAACGGTAGAGACAAGTGGAGATAAGAGAACACTTAGCAAAGATACTGCTTCCATACCGATTGTCAGTAAGAATCCGGTAAAACCAGTCAAGAAGAAACTTGGAGATACGATGCGGTTAGATGAAGCTCTGCAGCAATTACTCAATCCGAAACCGGAAGTTCAGGCAGAACCGGGAGAAGAAGTCGAACCGGATATGACAGATCTGGAAGAGGATATTGCAGCAATTGAGGATGTAGAAGATCTTGAGATCGTGAATCAACTGACAGAAGAGAAGAAAGCTGAGGAAGCCAATAAAGAACGAGTAGTTCCATCAGGGATGAAAGAACTGATACCGGAACCGGAGACAGAAGAAGAGCTTATAGAACAGGCAGTGGAGGAGACTTCAGAAGATGTCCCAGAAGATGCAGTTACTATAGAAGCAGGAGAAGCAGAACCGGAAGAAGTTCTTGAAGTAGAAGAGGCAGAACCGGAAGAGGAAGAAATTC
>OIMN01000022.1_pt1 | contig 21089 bp, 17 predicted proteins | sample 1584861 | NCBI WGS metagenome assembly OIMN01 (sample SAMN02674597, study PRJEB24791) | human gut metagenome, SKBSTL013 | isolation source: stool | host: Homo sapiens | place: USA | reverse complement strand
CCGAGGATTTAAGCGGCGTTACCTTTGTCAACGGCACCCGCCCCGGCAACACCGTCCTTGTGGATATAGCGAAATCGCAAGTCGGCAATGTAGGCGGTGCGCCTTACTGGAGCTGGTACGGCTTTGACAGCCGCGTGGCTTGGTGCGCCTGCTTTGTCTCCTGGTGCTACGGACAGGCTGGACTTTCCGAGCCGCGCTTTGCGGGCTGTCAGTCGCAGGGCGTTCCGTGGTTTACCTCTCACGGGCAATGGGGCGCGAGGGGTTATGAGAATATCGCTCCCGGCGACGCCATCTTTTTTGATTGGGATTTAGACGGCAGCGCAGACCATGTAGGTATCGTAATCGGCACAGACGGAAGCCGCGTTTACACCGTGGAGGGTAATTCCGGCGACGCCTGCAAAATCAGAAGCTATCCTCTTGATTACGCCTGTATCAAGGGCTATGGGCTGATGAATTGGAATTAAAATTTGAAAGGAGTTTTGACAGTATGACAAACAGCAAAATTGACCGCATTGAAAAGGAAATGCAGAAAACGCGGGAGAAAATCAGCGAGTATCAGAACAGGCTGAAAGAGCTTGCGGCGCAGAAAACCGAAGCGGAAAACCTGCAAATCATCGCTCTTGTGCGCTCCATGCGCCTAACCCCCGCAGAGCTTACCGCCCTGCTTTCCGGCGAACCGATCCCCGGCATTGCCGCCGAAGGTACAGACTACATGGAACAGGAGGAAATCGAAGATGAAGAATAACGGCTTTTTCAAAACAGCCGCCGCCCTGCTTGCCGCCCTTGTCCTCTTGGGCGGCTTTTCCGTTCCCGCCTATGCAGGCGGCGGCGAGGACATACCCACCGATGACAGCGGCGTGATCGTAGAAACCGAGCCGCAGCCCCTTACGCCGGACGGCAATCTGTCGCTGATTGACGACATTGAGGGAGAAGCAGCCAAGGACAAGCAGTTTATCATTGTGCAGAGCAAAAACGGCAACTACTTTTACATCATCGTTGACCGCGCCGCCGAGGGCGAAAACACCGTACATTTTCTCAATCAGGTGGACGAAGCCGACCTGATGGCGCTCATGGAGGACGGCAGCGGCAAGGCGCAGGCACCCGCCGTTTGCACCTGTAAGGACAAATGCAAGGCGGGCGCAGTCAATACCGCTTGCCCGGTATGCTCTGTCAATATGACCGAATGTGTAGGCAAGGAAGCCGTGCCGGAGCCGGACGATGCGCCGCCGGAGAAAGAAAAAAGCAATGCGGGCGGGCTTGTGATCTTCCTTGTCGTTACCCTGCTTGCCGGTGGCGGCGCGTTCTACTACTTTAAGATTATGAAGCCGAAGCAGGGTATCAAGGGCGACACCGACCTTGACGATTTTGATTTTGACGATTACGACGAGGACGAGCCGGAAGCAGGCAGCGAGGAACAGGAGGACGAGGAATGAGGTTAGTCGTTGCAGAGAAGCCGAGTGTAGCGGCGGCACTTGCCGCCGCCCTTGGCGTAAAGAACAAAAAGGACGGATATATGGAGGGCGGCGGCTACCTCATTTCATGGTGCGTGGGGCATTTGGTGGAGCTTGCGGAAGCCGCCGCCTATGGGGAGCAGTACAAAAAGTGGAGCTATGACAGCCTGCCGATCCTGCCGCAGCCGTGGCAATATACCGTATTCAAAGACAGGCAAAAGCGGTTCAAAATCCTAAAAGACCTCATGCGCCGCAGCGACGTTTCCGAGGTTGTCAATGCCTGCGACGCAGGGCGCGAGGGCGAGCTGATTTTTCGGCTTGTCTACCATGCGGCGGGGTGCGATAAGCCCTTTTCCCGCCTTTGGATTTCCTCTATGGAGAAAAGCGCAATTAAAAGGGGCTTTGCAGAGCTGAAACCCGGCGAAGCGTATGACGCGCTCTATGCGTCGGCTCTGTGCCGCGCAAAAGCGGACTGGATCATCGGCATCAACGCCACCCGCCTTTTCTCCGTCCTTCACGGCAAAACTCTAAACGTAGGGCGCGTTCAGACGCCGACCTTAAAAATGCTTGCAGACCGGGACGCGGCGATCACCTCTTTCAAGAAAGAAACCTACCATATCGTCCGTCTTGATGTGGGCGGCGCGGAAGCGGCAAGCGCAAGGATCTCCGACGCCGCAAAAGCGGAAGCGGTAAAAACGGCTTGCGAAGCGTCGCAGGCCGTGTGCATTTCGGTGAGACGTGAGAGGAAAACCGAGCAGCCGCCCCGCCTGTTCGACCTTACGGGCTTGCAGCGGGAAGCCAACCGCATTTACGGTTACACCGCAAAGCAGACCCTTGACATTGCACAAGCCCTTTACGAAAAGCGGCTTCTTACCTACCCGCGAACGGACAGCAATTTTCTGACCGACGACATGGGAGATACGGCGGTGCATATCGCCGCGCTGCTTGTCGGCAAGCTGCCCTTTATGAAAGGCGCGGCGTTTACGCCGGACATAGCCCGGACGCTTGACAGCAAAAAGGTGTCCGACCACCACGCCATCATTCCGACAATGGAGCTTGCGAAAGCAGACCTTGCCGCGCTGCCGGAAAGCGAAAAAAATATCCTCACCCTTGCCGGGGCGCGTCTGCTGTTCGCCGCCGCCGAGCCGCACATTTTTGATGCGGTAACGGCGGTGTTTTCCTGTGCCGATACCGAGTTTACGGCAAAGGGAAAGACGGTTCTTTGCGACGGGTGGAAAGAGCTTGAACGACGCTACCGGGCGACGCTGAAAGGAAAGCCCGACGCCGAGGGCGACGAGGAAAACGAGCTTACGCCTTGCCGCCGCCTGCACCACCGGGGGAACGCTGCCGGGAATGAAGCCCTTGCCGCCATTCCAAGTAATTTACCAGACCGCCGAGGACGGGCTGGGCGATACCGTCAAGCCACGCTTGATAGAAGCTGCCGCAGACCTTGACCGGGTGCTTGTGATTGATGAAGCAAAACGGGAGCTTACCCTGTCCGACGAGCGCATAGAGAAAGCAATCATACAGAACGGGGCGCGTCTGATTATCCTTGACCCCATACAGGCGTATATGGGCGACAAAGCTGACATGAACAAGGCAAACGAGGTGCGCCCCATTTTTCGTCGCCTTGCCGAAGTTGCGGAGCGTACCGGGTGCGCCGTTATCCTTATCGGACACCTCAACAAAGCTGCCGGAGGACAGAGCGCATACAGGGGCTTAGGTTCTATCGACTTTAGAGCCGCAGCAAGGAGCGTCCTTTTAATCGGGCGCGTGAAGCGTGAGCCGAATGTGCGTGTTATCATTCACGACAAATCTTCCCTTGCGCCGGAGGGAAAGCCCGTTGCCTTTTGCCTTGACCCGGAAACAGGCTTTGAGTGGATAGGCGAATATGATATAACCGCCGACGAGTTGCTGTCCGGTGCGGGCGGCAATAACGCCACCAAAACCGAACAGGCTGAAAAGCTGATACTTGACCTACTGGCAGACGGGAAAGAGCTTGCCAGCGAGGACATAGAGAAAGCCGCAGCCGACGCAGGGATTTCTGCCCGTACTGTCCGGGCGGCAAAGAAAAATCTTGACGGGCGCATTACTTCAAAGCGTATCGGCGCAGCATGGTATCACGCCCTAAAAAAGTGAACTGGCAAAATCCAAGTGGCAAAATCCAGATACCTTGCCACTTTGCCACTTCGCCACTTCAACCATAATCCCACAGCCTCATGTATGACCGCGTGGGGCTTTATCGTGGAAAAAAGAGCCTATGTTGCGTCAATAACTCAAAAAGGCACTTGACAAAACGCTTCATGGGGTAAGCCGGAGGACATCAAGCCGTACATGGACCCGGAGTTCTCGAACAACGTCATCTTGACGCAGACGGAGTTCTTGACCATGAACAGCCGTCCAAAGCAGCCGAAATACGCCCGCAACAAGAACATCCTCGTCATCGGCGGTTCCGGCTCAGGCAAGACGCGCTTTTTCGTCAAACCTAACCTGATGCAGATGCACAGTAGCTACGTTGTGACTGACCCGAAGGGTACGGTGCTGGTGGAGTGCGGCAAAATGCTTGAAAAGGGCGGCTACGTCATCAAGTCGCTGAACACCATCAATTTCAAAAAATCCATGCACTACAACCCTTTCAGCTACATCCGCAGCGAGAAGGACATCCTCAAGCTGGTCAATACGATCATCGTCAACACGAAGGGAGACGGCGATAAGTCCGGCGAAGATTTTTGGGTGAGTGCGACTCGTTCGCAGACGGTAAAAAGTCTGCGCACGAGCAACGGTTTTCCGTTGTTCGGAGAACTGGTAGTTTGATAGGTGGAATGACGGGGTAACGCCCTGAAACGCCTACCCTTGATGGGCGTGCATTAGCTGTAATGGCTGGTGTACGAAGCCCCATGACAAAGGCTGAGAGTAACCGTAACCACTGCCTAAAGTGGTCGAAAGCGGTCTGGAGGCAGACTGTGTTACCTATAAGCCGAGAGTCTATAAGATACCTATGGTTAGAATGTTCGCTTTGGCGGGCGGACTGACGAACCTGCGAATGTACAGGTCTAAAAGAAGACCACGCAGAAATGTGTGGGTGCGTTAATGCGCAGTCGGTGTGGTTTAGTAGAAATTGATCCTACGAACGACCATGCTGTGTTACAGGCACAGGCAAGCCGACAGGTCTATAGCAGGAACCTATGGGTATGTATGAACAGATAGAACTATCGGAACGAGGAAAGGCAGCAGATTCCGCAAGGAATAGTCTGACGAAAAACAATAAGCAGACGAACTGCTGCTGAAAAGTAGTGGTCGAACCTATGATGTGCTTGCGTTATGTGAGCTACGGAGGAATGGCCACAAGTCGGTTGAGATAAGCAGGCATTATTCAATCCAACATAAGGATTCGAGTAAGACCAAAAGGGTCACTTTCGCAAAAAGGAGGTGATGCCTTATGCCAAAGAAAAACAAAACTCTATGTGTAGATGACTTACGTCATGCCGAGTATTACGGTATGCAGCCAGTTTTTGATGAACTCTATCATCGAAGTTTGGAGGGAGAAAATTTTACCGACCTTATGGATTTAATTCTGAGCCGGGACAACATTCTTCTGGCATATCGGAACATCAAAGCAAACGGAGGAAGCTACACAGCAGGAACAGACAACAAAAACATCAGTGACATCGGGTGTTTACCGCCCGAAACAGTTGCAGAGAAAGTGAGGTTTATTGTCACAGGAAGTCAGCACGGATACCGCCCAAAGCCGGTAAGACGCAAAGACATTCCGAAACCAAACGGAAAAACCAGACCGTTAGGTATTCCCTGTATCTGGGACAGGCTGGTACAGCAATGTATCAAACAGGTCATAGAGCCAATCTGCGAAGCGAAATTCAGCGACAACAGTTACGGCTTTCGCCCGAACCGTTCCGTGGAACACGCCGTGCAGAAAACTTACACCATGCTTCAACGCATGAACCTGCATTATGTGATTGAGTTTGATATAAAAGGATTTTTCGACAACGTAAATCACAGCAAGCTAATGCGGCAAATATGGGCAATGGGAATACACGACAAACAGTTGATTTTTATTATCAAGCGGATTCTGAAAGCACCGATTAGAATGCCAGACGGCACTACACTCATTCCAGACAAAGGCACTCCGCAAGGCGGTATCATTTCACCGTTGCTTGCCAATATCGTGCTGAATGAACTGGACAAATGGGTTGAGAGCCAATGGCAGAACCACCCTCTTGTAAAGGAATACGGGTATGAGAGGAAAATCAGAAACTCGATTACTTTTGACCGGAGCAAGGCATTCCTCAAAATGAGGAAAACAGGGTTGAAAGAAATGTATATCGTGAGATATGCAGATGATTTCAGAATTTTCTGCCGGAATAAAGAGGACGCTTTGAGAACGAAAGAGGCTGTAACGGCATGGATAACCGAGAGGCTGAGGTTGGAGGTATCGCCAGAGAAAACAAGGATAGTCAATGTTAGAAAACGCTATTCAGAGTTTCTTGGGTTTAAGATACGAGTCAGACCGAAAAGCAGGAAGTACATCGTGCAATCTCATATCTGTGACAAAAAGTTGGAACTGGAAAGGCAAAAACTGGTGGAACAGGCGAAACGAATTGCCCGACCTTCAGAGGGAAAAAGACCTTTGGACGAAATACGGCTGTACAATTCAATGGTTCTGGGAATACAGAATTATTTTCAACTTGCCACCTGCATCAGCATTGATTGCAGGAAAATCCACAGACAGGTCATGACAGTTTTAACAAATCGGCTCAATACAGAAACCGGGTGCAGACTTGTTCGAGAGGGCGGCGCAATGACCGAGAGCGAAAAAGAACGGTTTGGAAAGTCGGCAATGATACGGTATGTATCTGGAATCGACCAACCTATCTACCCTATCGCATACATCAAGAACAAGATACCGATGGCAAAGAAAGCGGCGGTTTGCAGTTACACGGTAGAGGGACGGGCATTGATACACACGAACCTAAGTATGAACTCATCTGTTCTATCAGGTTTGAGGAATCAACCGTCTATGGGGCGAAGCACAGAACTTACTGACAGCAGGATTTCACTATTCTCGGCTCAACGTGGAAAATGTGCGCTAAGTGGGGAACTCTTTGAAAATGCGGCTGACATAGTATGCTGGCTGAAAACACCGGCAGAATTGGGCGGCAAGGAACGCTATCGAAATATGATTTTGTTCCATAATAGATTTCTTCCACTCCTGCAAGAGTGTCCTAAGAATGAGCTAAAAGAGATAGCCGACACGCTCAAGGCAACAAAGGAACTGATGTTAAAAGTGAACAGTCTGCGCCAGCAGGCTGGTTTGTCCGCAATAGAAAACTAACATTTCATTTGGTGATTGATTAAATGCTTGTGAAAACAACCGATGGAACGCCGGATGCGGTGAAAGTCGCACGTCCGGTGTGGAGTGGGGGAAAATCCGGCGATAACTTCAAAGGATTACCTATCACTATAGGCAGAGACCTTGCTGTATTGTGCTTTGATTGGTTATATCCACTATGAGGCACCGCTGGAAGAGCAGAACTTTGCAACGCTGATTGAATTCCTGAATGCGATGGAAGTACGCGAGGATGATGAAACCTTTCAGAATCCAGTGGATCAGATGTTTGAAGCTCTGAAAAAGAAAAAACCGAACCACTTTGCTGTCCGCCAATATGCCAAGTTCAAGCTGGCGGCGGGCAAGACCTTAAAGTCGATTCTGGTAAGCTGTGGCGCACGTCTTGCTCCCTTCGATATTGAGGAAGTCCGTGATATCACCATGTACGATGAGCTGTCGCTGGATACGGTGGGAGACAAGAAAACGGCTCTGTTCCTCATTATGAGCGATACAGACCCGACTTTTAATTTCCTGATTTCGATGATCTATACACAGCTGTTTAACCTGCTGTGCGAGAAAGCGGATGATGTTTACGGCGGCAGATTGCCGGTGCATGTGCGCTGCCTGATTGATGAGTGTGCGAACATTGGTCAGATTCCGAATCTGGAAAAGCTGGTAGCCACCATCCGATCAAGAGAAATCTCGGCATGTCTGGTACTTCAGGCACAGAGCCAGTTGAAGGCAATCTATAAGGACAATGCCGATACCATCATCGGCAATATGGATTCCCGTATTTTTCTTGGTGGTTCAGAGCCGACTACGCTAAAAGAATTGAATCAGGCACTGGGGAAAGAAACGATTGATCTGTACAACACTTCCGATACCAGAGGCAACAGCCCATCCTACGGCACCAATTATCAGAAGGTTGGGCATGACCTGGCTTCGGTGGATGAACTGGCCGTGTTGGACGGCGGAAAGTGCATTTTACAGCTGCGCGGTGTGAGACCGTTCAAGTCAGATAAATATGATCTGACCCAGCATCCGAACTACAAGCTCACTGCCGATGCTGATAAGAAAAACACGTTCAGCATCGAGGCATTTCTTGACCATCGGCTGAAGCTCAAACCAGGTGATAAGTACGAAGTGGTTGATGCAGATCATGCCAAGTAAGTTCGTTCCGGTGACGAAGATGTCATAGGTGTGCTGTTGGCAACAGAATAAGAAGGGGCGGCGAGTTGCCGCCTCTTTACATAGCCAGGTTTCTGATTGGGATTGGAGACCTGGCTATATGTTTGCCCATTTGCAGGTGCACATGCAGATGGAAAATCACTATTCATCAGCCCACAAGGGCGCATCGTACAAGGAGGTACACATTTATGGCATTTTTCAACAGCGCAGTAACCGTTCTTCAAACTCTCGTCATTGCACTGGGTGCTGGTCTCGGTATCTGGGGAGCAATCAACCTGCTGGAGGGCTACGGCAACGACAACCCCGGTGCCAAGTCTCAGGGCATGAAGCAGCTGATGGCTGGCGGCGGCGTGGCACTGATCGGCACGACTCTGGTGCCGCTGCTTTCCGGTCTGTTCGGTTAAGCGAAAGCTGTCGGAGCGAAGATTCCGACCGGGCGGCGAAAGCTGCCTGTTACATAGTCAGGTGCAGGCAATATCCGCAGCTGGCTATTTTCTGCGCTCTCCGGCAGGTGCACATGTTGGAAGTTTGGCGCAGAACCGCAGTTTAGAATCGCACCGGCTGATAGGCCGGACAAGTTACAGGAGGACAAATCTATGGCGTTTCTTACTACAACTGCATCGGCACTGTCTCTTTTCTCACAGCTGTTCATGCTTCTGTCCCGGATGGCGAAGCTGTTCGGTGTGTTTGCGTAAGGAAGGAGGCGGCTCATGCAGAGTATCCTTGAACAGATCACAGATTGGCTCAAGAGCATGATCATCAGCGGTATCATGGGAAATCTTTCAGGGATGTTTGATTCGGTCAACCAGCAGGTTGGACAGATCGCAGGCGGTGTGGGAACCACACCGGCGAACTTTTCACCTGCGGTCTTTTCTATGATCCGCAACATCTCGGAATCCGTGATCCTGCCCATTGCCGGAATGGTGCTGACATTCATCGCCTGTTATGAGCTGATCCAGATGCTCATCGAGCATAACAATCTGGCAAATTTCGAGACGTGGACATTTTTCAAATGGGTCTTTAAGACCTTTCTGGCAGTGACTCTGATCTCGAACACATTCAATATCACGATGGCTGTCTTTGATGTGGCGCAGCAAGTGATCTCCCGAAGCGGCGGTCTGATTTCCGGCAGTACGTCCGTCAGTGATGCGACCCTGACAGCAATGCAGGCTACACTGGAAGGAATGGACTTGGGACCGCTGCTGGGACTGTATTTGCAGACCTTTGTGGTTCAGGTCACGATGCTGGCGTTGTCGGCTATCATCTTTGTCATCGTGTATGGCCGAATGGTGGAAATATATCTCATGGTGAGCCTTGCGCCGATTCCGTTCGCAACCTTTGGAAACCATGAGCAGAGCCATACCGGTCAAAACTACCTGCGTTCCCTGTTTGCACTGGGATTCCAAGGCTTTCTTATCATGATCTGTGTAGGCATCTATGCAGTTCTGATTCAGAACCTGTCCTTTTCGGATAACATCATCAGCAGCATTTGGGGCGTTATGGGCTATACGGTTTTGCTGGCATTTACACTGTTTAAGACGGGAAGCCTTGCGAAATCCGTGTTTGCAGCGCACTAAGGAAGGAGGAATGATTCATGGCATCTTATATTTCTGTGCCGCGAGACCTTTCAAAGGTCAAAACCAAGGTCTTTATGAACCTGACCAAACGGCAGATTCTCTGCTTTGGAGCCGGTGCGCTGATTGGCGTTCCGGTTTTCTTTTTGCTCAAATCCAGCGGAAATCTGAGCCTTGCCGCACTTGGCATGATGGCAGTGATGCTGCCGCTTTTCTTTCTCGCCATGTACGAGAAAGACGGTCAGCCGCTGGAAGTGGTGGCAAAGCACTTCTATGAGGCAAAGTTCAAGAGGCCGAAAACGCGGCCTTACAAAACAAAAAATTACTATGCACTGCTGGTGCAGCAGGCAGATGTGGAAATGGAGGTAAATCGCATTGTTCAAAATTCTCGAAAAGCTGACAGCGAAGAATAAAAAGCAGGATAACATCCGAATGCCGTCTCATCTGTCAGCCGCAGAGCAAAAACAGGTGCAGACGGTGATTGACCGAGCAAGGGGGGACCGCACGGTTCCGCACTCGGCACAGGAGAGCATTCCTTTTCAGCGGATGTTCCCGGACGGTATTTGCCGTGTGACGGACAACTACTACACCAAAACCATCCAGTTTCAGGACATCAATTATCAGCTGGCACAACAGGAAGATCAGACGGCTATCTTTGAGGAATGGTGCAGCTTCCTGAACTTCTTTGATTCCAGCATCCGCTTTGAGCTTTCTTTTATGAATATGGCTACGGATGCCTCGAATTTTGAGAAGATGGTGCGTATCCCGTACCAGAAGGATCATTTCAATCCGGTGCGCACGGAGTACAGCACCATGCTGCGCCGCCAGCTTGCCCAGGGCAACAACGGCCTGACCAAGACGAAGTACCTGACGTTTGGCATTGAGGCGGAATCCATGAAACAGGCAAAGCCGAGGCTCATTCACATCGAGATCGACCTGATGAACAACTTCAAACGCTTGGGTGTCCGGGCAAAATTGCTGAACGGCAAGGAACGGCTTCATCTGATGCACGATATGTTCCACATGGGTGACCATGACCGATTCAATTTCGATTGGAAGTGGTTGCCGGAGAGCGGGCTGTCGGTAAAGGACTTTATTGCACCGACCGGTTTTGCCTTTCCGAAGAACCGGATTTTTCAGATGGGCGGGATGTATGGCTCCATGTCCTATCTCCAGATCACGGCTTCCGACCTGTCGGATCAGCTGCTGAAGGATTTTCTGGATATGGAATCCAGCCAGATCGTGACTATGCACATTCAGTCGGTAGACCAGAATAAAGCAATCAAATCCATCAAGCACACCATTACGGAGCTGGATCGTTCCAAGATTGAGGAACAGAAGAAAGCTGTCCGTTCCGGATACGATATGGACATCATTCCGTCAGATTTGGCAACTTACGGCAAGGACGCAAAGGCACTGCTGAAGGAATTGCAGAGCCAGAATGAGCGTATGTTCCTGCTGACCTTTCTGGTAATGAACACCGGCGAGACGGAGCAGGAGCTGGAAACCAATGTGTTTCAAGCTTCCAGTATCGCGCAGAAGTACAACTGCAACCTGCGCCGTCTGGACTTTCAACAGGAGCAGGGGCTGATGAGCTGTCTGCCGCTGGCACAGAACCTGATTGAGATTCAGCGCAGCATGACTACCAGCAGCACGGCAATTTTCGTTCCGTTTACCACCCAGGAACTGTTTCAGACCGGGAAAGAGGCTCTGTACTATGGGCTGAATGCTCTGTCCAACAACCTGATTATGGTTGACCGGAAAAAGCTCAAAAACCCCAACGGGCTGATTCTGGGTACTCCCGGTTCCGGTAAATCCTTCTCTGCCAAGAGAGAAATCGCCAATGCGTTCCTGGTGACGGATGACGATGTAATTGTGTGCGATCCTGAAGCCGAATACACGGCACTGGTGAAGAAATTTGAGGGGCAGGTCATTAAAATCAGCCCTTCCAGCACGCAGTATATCAACCCGATGGACATCAATGCGAACTATTCGGAAGAGGATAATCCGATTGCCCTGAAAGCAGATTTCATCCTGTCCCTGTGTGAGCTGATCGTGGGCGGAAAAGAAGGCTTGCAGCCGGTAGAAAAGACGGTCATCGACCGATGTGTTCATCAGATTTACCAGACCTATTTTGAGAATCCGGTGCCGGAGAACATGCCGGTGTTGCAGGACTTGTACGAGGCACTGCTCCGGCAGGATGAAAAGGAAGCACACCATGTGGCAACGGCACTGGAAATCTATGTGACCGGTTCGCTGAACCTGTTTAACCACCGCACCAACGTAGATATCAATAACCGGCTGGTCTGCTATGACATCAAGGAGCTGGGCAAGCAGCTGAAAAAGATCGGTATGCTGGTGGTACAGGATCAGGTCTGGGGGCGTGTAACCGCCAACCGCAATGCCGGTAAAGCCACCCGCTACTATATGGACGAGTTCCATCTGCTTTTGAAAGAAGAGCAGACAGCGGCTTACAGCGTGGAAATCTGGAAGCGATTCCGTAAATGGGGTGGTATTCCCACCGGCATCACCCAGAACGTAAAAGATCTGCTTTCTTCCCGCGAAGTGACGAACATTTTTGAGAACAGCGACTTCATTTATATGCTGAATCAGGCAGCCGGTGACCGTCAGATTCTGGCGGATCAGCTGAATATCAGCCCGCACCAGCTGTCCTATGTGACTCACTCCGGCGAAGGCGAAGGACTGCTGTTCTACGGAAATGTGATTTTGCCGTTCGTTGATCGTTTCCCGACCGATCTGGAACTGTACCGGATTATGACGACAAAATTAACCGAAGTTCAGGAAGCAAAGGAGGCGTAAGCAATGGCTGGCAAGAAAAATCCGAATCTCGGAGACAAGCTGCGGCAGGAGCGCGAGGGTGCGGAGAACACCCTTCGCGATTCCAGAAGCAAAACCGCAGATAGCAGTACGGGAGACGGCGGCAAGAAAAAAGCGGAACACCGAAGGCAGATTCGTCACGAGGCCGATCTTGCTAAGATGCGCAGTAAGAAGCTGAAATCAGAGCAGGAAGTAAAAGCGAAAAAGAATGCAGCAGCTTCCGGGAAAAAAGGCGGAAAGCCAAAGAAGCCGGGAAATTTTGCGGCAGATGCACTTTCAGCCAAGGCACATCAGAGTGTGCGCAATGCCGACCAGGATAATAATTCTGGTGTGGAGGCAGCGCATTTTACCGAAGGCTCAGCGGAAGGTGCAGCCCGTGCTGGTTCCCGGTTCCAATATGGTAGAAAGCTGCGGCAGTACAAAAAGCTGGAGCGGTTGGAGAAAAAGGCAAATAAAGATGCCGTAGATTCCATCTTTGCGGAACGCATGAAGTCTGATCCGCAGGCTGGTTCCAATCTCTTTTCCCGATGGCGGCAGAAGCAGGCCATCAAAAAAGAGTATGCCGCTGCGAAGGCAGGTGCAGCCGCAGCGGAGAACACAGCAGCTGGCACAGCCAAAGCTGCGCAGGGCACTGCCAGCATGACGGAAAAGGCATTTCAGTTTGTGCAGAGCCACTCGCATATCATCATCGGTATCGCAGCCGTGGGACTGCTTGTTTTGGTGATTGCCGGGTCGGTTTCGTCATGCTCCGTCTTGATCAATGGCGGCGGCAATGTGGTGCTGGGAACTTCCTACACGGCAGAAGATGAAGATTTAAAAGGCGTGGAGACGGATTATACCAAGCTGGAAGATAAACTTCGCAAACAAATCGACCGCATTGAAACCGACCATCCGGGCTATGACGAGTATCACTACAATCTGGCAGAGATTGGTCACAATCCCTATGAGCTTGCATCTCTGCTGACCGTAGAATTTGAAAACTACACGAGAAGCCAGGTGCAGGCGCGGCTCCAGAGTATTTTTGAAGCACAGTATGAGCTGAAGTTGGAGGAGAAGGTAGAAATCCGGACAAGGAAAGAAACCCGTGTGGGCTATCGCTACAATCCAATCACCGGAACCGGGCACACCTACACATATCAGGTAACGGTACAGTATGAGTATAAAATCCTCAATGTAACGCTGCTCAATCGGGGTATGGACTATGTTGCCAGAAATTCCGGTCTTACAGATGACCAGCTGGAACGCTACGAAGTCACATTGGAGTGCCGGGGCAATCGGGATGACCTGTTTGCAGGCATCGCCTTTGCAACGCCGGATGGCGCAGGTTCCAGCGGAGAATACCAGGATTACGACATTCCGGGCGAGGCTCTGACGGATGAAAAATTCCGAAAGATGATTACCGAAGCAGAAAAATATCTCGGTTATCCCTATGTCTGGGGCGGCAGCTCGCCGAGTACCAGTTTTGACTGCTCCGGTTTTGTAAGCTGGGTCATCAACCACTGCGGCAATGGCTGGAATGTAGGCAGGCAGACGGCCAACGGTCTGATGGGAAAATGCGACATTATCCCGAAGGGTGAGGCAAAGCCCGGAGACCTGATCTTCTTCCAGAAAACCTACAACACCAGTGGCGCATCCCATGTGGGCATTTATGTCGGCAACGGGATGATGATCCACTGTGGCTCACCAATTTCCTATGCTTCCATTGAGACGAGCTACTGGAGGCAGCACTACTACTGCATGGGAAGAATTCGATAAAAATAGGGCGTTTATTCGCCCGGAAAGGATACGATATGAGCTTGAAACTGGAAAAGATTGCTGCGGAGCGCGAGAAAGCCCGCAGGAAACGCGATGAATGGGAGGAGCGCAGAAAGGAATGGGACAGAAAGTACCACGAGCAGGAAAACAGCGAAATCTGTGAAATGGTACATGCCCAGAGCCTGACCCCGGAACAGCTGGCAGTCATCATTCAGCTGGCGCAGGCTGCGGTTCCCAACCCGGAGAACCTGAAACTGGATGAGAAAGAAACGGAGGATATGGAATGAAAAAGATGATAGCAATGCTGCTTGCCAGCGTGATGGCGGCAGGAACCTTTACGACCACTGCATTTGCCTATACGGGCGATGATGTGCAGAAGAACACGCCTGTCAGTACCGCTGCACAGGAGACGGATGCAGCAGAAAGCACAAATGCGGGGAAAACGGACAATACCGACAGCATCGAAATCGACCCGGACATGCAGGTTCTGCCGGATGGCTATGAGGTCTCTACGGATGCGGATGGGAACCTGATCGTTACGGTGGGCGGCAAAGAATACAATATCGGCAGCGAAAAGTCCCAAAAGCAGACTGGTACGGTGGTGCCGGGGATCACCAGTCTGCATTTTCGTTCCGGTCCCGGCATGGATCAGGAGATTATCGGATATCTGCATTCCGGCGATACGGTGGAGATTGTCGAAAAATGCGGTGACTGGTATAAGGTAAACTTCAACGGCAAAACCGGGTATGCACATGGAAAGTACCTGAATGTCACGGATTCTGCAAAAGACAGCAGCATGTTCAGTGAAGATGCGCTGAAGCTGTTTCTGGATCTGATGCAGAGTGGAATGTCATACGAGGATGAGACGAAATCCAGTGCAGCTTTGACTCCGGAAGGAAATATGACGCTGGTGGACGATATCGGTGAGGAAGAAGATAAATCCAGCCAGCAGTTCATTACGCTGGTGACAAAGGCGGGCAACACCTTTTATCTGATCATCGACCGCGATAAAGACGGCAACCAGAATGTGCATTTCCTGAACATGGTGGACGAGGCCGATCTGCTTGCGCTGATGGATGAAGAGGAAGCTGCCAAGTATCGGGAGAAGGAGCCGGAAGTCACGGAACCTGCGGAAACCGAAAAGCCGCAGGAGACGGAACCGGCACCGGAAGAGCAGAAAACAGAGAGCGAGCAGAAGAAATCATCTCCGCTTCCGATGATTATGCTGCTTCTGTTTGTGATCGGTGCAGCCGGTGTCGGCGGTTATCTCTATATCAAGATGAAGGGCGTAAAGCCTGCGTCCAAGAAAAATCAGCCGGACCCGGATGCGGATTATCACGATGAGGATGAAGATACGCTCCAGCTGCCGGAGGATGATGGTGACGAGGACGAAGAAGTGGATGTCAACGAGGATTATGAAGCGGAATCGGACGATGAACCTGTCTGATTAACGCAGCGTTGACCGGTGGGGCGGCTGAAAAGCCGTCCCCTTTACATAGCCAAATGGTTGGTGGGTGAACTGTTTTGAGCTATGAAGCTATGGACTCTGTAGGCGATATCTGATAAAATAGAAAGTAAGAACAGCTCAACAACTCGGAATTTTACCATTCAGATTTCCGTGCTCTGCCACTTTTATGAGCGTTCTTTTCAGTATTTTGCCACTTTCATGAGGGAATAATCCGTGCTTCATTACACTTTCATGAGCGAATTTATGCTGTAATATGACATTTTCATGAGGGAATTGGTGCTTCGATGCGACGTGAGGAGGTAGTGGGCGGAGGCATGGGCGCGATAAAGGCAACGAGTGCGAATGGGTGGACGCGACGTGAGAAGGTGGAGGGTGCGGACGCGTGGGCGCGGAGTGAGCAGGCGGAGGGCCGAGACATTGGCCCGGGAAAAGTGAGCAGAAATATACGAGTGTCAACGGGAGGGTTTTATGGTACAACTAGAAGTAGTTTTTTGATGGAGGTGCCTATGGAGCCGAAGGTCAGTATCATCGTGCCGGTGTATAACGCGGAGAAGAGTCTCGCGCGCTGTGTGGACAGTATTCTGAATCAGGAGTTTCGGGATTTCGAGCTGATCCTCATGGATGATGGAAGTAAGGATCGGTCCGGGGAGATCTGCGACGGATATGCGCGGGCGGATGCGCGCGTGGTGGTCGTGCATAAGGAGAATACGGGGGTGTCGGATACGCGAAACCAGGCGATCGCGCGGGCGCGGGGTACGTTTCTGCAGTTCGTGGACAGTGATGACTGGCTGACGGCGGATGCGACGAAGCTGATGGTGCGGGCGGCCGAGGAGACGGGCTGCGACATGGTGATCGCGGATTTCTATCGTGTCGTCGGAGAGATGGTGTCGCAGAAGGGGGATATCGACGCGGACCAGGTGATCGGGCGTGAAGCGTTCGTTGGCTTCATGATGGAGAACCCGGCGGACTACTACTATGGGGTGCTGTGGAATAAGCTGTACCGGCGCTCGCTTGTGGAGGCGCACGGGATCCGGATGGATGCGAAGCTCAGCTGGTGCGAGGATTTTCTGTTTAATCTCGAGTATGTGCGCTATGCGACGACGTTCTATGCGCTGCGGACGCCGGTCTACTATTATGTGAAGACGAAGGGTTCGCTGGTGAATCAGAAGATCAGCTTCGCGCGGACGGTGGAGATGAAACTCGCGATGTTCGAGTGCTACAACGACTTCTTCAAGCATGTGCTGGATGAGGATGCGTATGAGCGGAAGCGGCTGCAGGTCTATCATTTTCTAGTGGATGCGGCGAAGGATGGTTTCGTGTTCCCGGCGACGATTCCGGGGACGCAGAAGCTCGGTGAGGAGCGGAGCCAGGCGCTGCAGGAGGTGATTTCGGAGGATGGGATCATCGTGGAGAAGTACCGCGACCGGAAGCTGCTCGAGCGCTATCTCGAGTCGGTGGCGCTGAAGTATGATATGACGCTGGCGGAGCTGTCGCTGCTGCTGTATCGGAAGGACGCGGGAAAGGCGCTCACTCGAGGGGCTGAAGCGCAGATGCCTGCGCGGGAAGATGCCGTGGAGGCGACTGATCGAAAGGATGCCGGAAAGGCGCTGAGCCGGAAGGATCTCGCGGAGCTGATGCATATGAGCCGCGGGGATCTGCGCGCCGCGCTGCAGAAGCTGGTCTCACGCGGGATGCTCGAAGTGGTCGACGTGCCGAGGAAACGACGTGAAGCGGCGGAAATAGCCGAGGCGACCGGTCTTTTCGGAAAGCGTGGCGAGGCACAGGATGCAGACGCGAACGGAATGACGAAGAAAAAACGCGAGCCGCGGAAGATTCGTCTCGAGCTGCTGCCGGCGTCGGATGCGGTGCTGCAGGATATCGCGGCCGCGGAGCGTGACTACGAGCAGGCGAAGTTCCGGGGATTTACCGAGGACGAGCTCCGGCAGTATACAGCGCTCGAGCGGCGTGTGCAGGAGAACGAAAAGCAGATACTGCAGAAGTGAGGATGGGCAGACGAACACCATCAGCGATGCCTGGCGATGAGTCAGCGAGGGGCAGAATGCGTTGCGGCGAGGCACAACGCATGCGCGGAGTGATGATGTGGAGGGCCGAAACATGGGCACAAGCGAGTAGGAGGCGGTGACTAGCCGCCGTCCTCTCACACCACCGTGCGTACCGTTCGGTACACGGCGGTTTCAACAGTTGACGTGCATAGACTGATAAGCTGTGGCAAGATCATAAAAGCCCCAGTTTGTAGACCTAAAACAGAATACCGTTCCTTACATAGCAGTCATGCGCTTCGGTGCCTGGCTGCTAATTTTTTTGCGAAAGGAGCAGTATCGAATGAAGCTTGTATTAGCGGAAAAGCCCTCGGTTGCCATGAGTCTCTCGAAGGTGATCGGGGCAAATCAGCGCGGAGACGGTTATATGGAGGGCAATGGCTACCTTGTCAGCTGGTGTGTGGGGCATCTGGTGGAACTTTCCCAGCCGGAAGCCTATGATGAGAAGTATGCTAAGTGGAGGTATGATGATCTTCCGATTTTGCCGGATCATTGGCGGTATCAGGTATCTGCCAGCACGAAAAAGCAGTTCGGAATCCTGAAAAAGCTCATGCAGCGGAAAGATGTGGAGAGTCTGATCTGTGCAACCGATGCAGGGCGTGAGGGAGAACTGATTTTCCGGCTGGTTTACCATCAGTGCGGCTGCAAAAAGCCGGTGGAACGACTTTGGATTTCCTCGATGGAGGACAGTGCGATCCGGGAAGGCTTTCAGAAGCTCCGACCGGGAACAGAATATGATGCCTTATATGAGGCGGCTTTATGCCGGGAGCGTGCCGACTGGATTGTCGGAATCAACGCAACCCGGCTTTTTTCATGCCTGTATGGGCAGACCCTGAATGTGGGGCGCGTGATGACACCAACGCTTGCGATGGTGGTCATGCGGGATGCAGCAATCCGGGCTTTCAAGCCGGAGCCGTTCTACTCGGCAGAATTAAAATTTCGGGATTTTCAAGCGGGCGGTGAGCGAATGAAAGAAAAAGCAGAAGCAGAAAAACTGGTGGCAGAGTGTTGCCAGGCAGGAAGTGCCATCATTACCAAGGTAGAGCAGAAAGAAAAATCAGAGAAGCCCCCGGCCTTGTTTGATCTGACATCGCTTCAGAGAGAAGCAAATCGGCAGCTGGGATTCACTGCCCAGCAGACCCTGGATTACACACAGGCTCTGTACGAGAAGAAACTCGTGACATATCCCCGTACCGACAGCCGGTATCTGACGGATGATATGGCACCGCTGGTGCTGGAACTTGTTTCTGTGATCCAGCAGAGCTTTCAGATTCAGGCAGATGTACCGGCACCGGTGAATGCAGCGCAGGTCATCAATTCTAAGAAAGTCACCGATCACCATGCCATTATCCCTACAAAAACAGTGGTGGGTTATGACATTTCCTCGCTTCCCAGTGGAGAACAAGCGATTCTTACTCTGCTGGCGGTGCGGCTGATTTGTGCGGTCGGAACACCCTGCCACTATGCAGAAACCATAGTAGAAGCGGAGTGTGCCGGTCAGAAGTTCCGCACGAAAGGCAAAACAGTCACGGATATGGGCTGGAGGCAATATGCAGGAAAGCCGGTTGAAGATGCTGAGAAGAATGCGGAGGCGGGTGATCTTCCGGAGCTTTCGGAAGGCATGACACTGGAACTTGCCGGTGTCGATCTGAAAGAGGGCAAGACCAGCCCGCCTAAGAGATTTACCGAAGATCTTCTGCTTTCAGCGATGGAGAGTGCCAGCTCGGATGAATTTCCGGCTGGTGTAGAGCGAAAAGGCATCGGCACACCAGCTACACGCGCTGCCATCATCGAAAAACTGGTGCAGAAAGGCTTTATCGAGCGTAGGGGTGATAAGAAAACGAGATACCTTTGCTCTACGGACAAGGGAAATGCGCTGGTGACGGTGGTGCCGGAACAGATTCAGTCTCCATCCATGACGGCAGACTGGGAGGAAAAACTGCTGAAAATAGAACACGGCGAGTATGACAGCGATGCCTTTATGGGCGAAATCAGCAGCATGGTCAGCGGACTTGTTAAAACCTACGAGGCTGTAAAAGGAGCCGATGTGCTGATGCAGCCGGAACGCAAGGTCATTGGTTCCTGTCCCGCCTGCGGCAGTGATGTCTGCGAAACGGCAAAAGGATGGTTTTGCAGGGATAAGAGCTGTAAATTTGCGCTCTGGAAGGAAAACAGGTTTTTTCAGACACTGGGAAAGCAGATGACAGAGGAACTGGCAAAGCAACTGGTAAATCGTGGAAAAGCACGGCTTACCCATTGCTATTCCAGGAAGTCCAATCGTTACTATGACACAACCGTTCATGTAGAGACCGGCGAGGACGGTGCAGCAGCATTTAAGCTGGAGTTTGGAGGTAAAAAATGAGCATGAAAATGATGAATGCAGCTTATCTGGTGGATAATGTCGCTCTGCTTTCCTTGCAGGAAAAGCAGGACGGCGTGGAATTCCATTGTTTTGATATGGACAGCAAGGTGCAGACCACCGAGGGACACATTGGCTGGGATGTGTTGGATAAACAGCCGTCTTCTACGTTGGAAGAAAGCGCAAGGGTGGTAGCACTTCAGAAGATTTCCCAGCTTGACGGTCTTGCCGTTGCGCCGGTAGCTCCGGAGATGCTGGAGCAGGTACGCGGCGGCAGAAAGGTTCTCTGGCAGATGAAAAAGGCTGATCCTGAGCTGGAGAATGCAAAAAATATCCGGTTTATCACCAGCAACTACGAGGATCGGTTCAAAATTCCGGATGGCAGTGCAGTGGAGATCGAGTATCCGAACCGGAAGTTCTCAGCTCGCTGCGAATATATGGACGAATATCATCTGCGCCTGGGGTATGATGTTCTGCACATCTGTCAGCTGGCAGAAATGCTGGAACGCGGCGGTGGTACATGCCGCCCGGAGCCGCTGATTACGGAAGAACGCAGTGCATGGGATTTGGGAAGCAAGGGCTTTCTTGCCATTCAGACCTGTGAGGACGGTTACGACTATACCTTATATCATAAGGACTTTACGGAAATTGACGGTGGACAGATTGACAACACGGAAATCAGCATGAATGCAGCCAGAGACCAGATTCTTTCGGATTATGGGTTCGGTGGCCGCACCATGACGCGGATTGACTATGATGAACTTTGTGATCGTGCAGAGGAAGCGGAAATCAGTAGACGGGAATCTGTGCTGGGTAAACTCTCGGATTTGTCTTTCAGAACGGATACGCCGGTGAAAGCTGCCAAGGCGAAGGAGGCAGAGCGATGAAATACAAGCTTACGAAGGCAGAGCAGGAAACAGTCATCAATTTTGATAATGAACTGGATACCGCCAGCATTTATACCCATGACAGCCGCCTGATTAAGAAGCTTCGGGAACTGCGAAAACAGTATCCGGAGCAGTTTATTTTGGAGCACCGGGAGCATGGGTCGG
>OIMN01000015.1_pt1 | contig 22944 bp, 13 predicted proteins | sample 1584861 | NCBI WGS metagenome assembly OIMN01 (sample SAMN02674597, study PRJEB24791) | human gut metagenome, SKBSTL013 | isolation source: stool | host: Homo sapiens | place: USA | reverse complement strand
GCCCAGCAGCGGCTGCTGGCAGCCATCCTGCGGGAGCCGCGCTATCTGGAACTGGCCAAGCAGCAGCTGACGGCGGAGCAATTCATCCAGCCGCAGCAGAAGGAACTATACGAAGCGATGCTCAATTGCAGCCGGGAGGGTGTGGAACTCAGCCTGACTGCACTGCGGGCATTTGTAAGTGAAGAAGCATTGAATGAACTGAGCCGGCTTGCGGCACAATACAGCGATGTGAACTGCACCCCGGACGATATCCGTCTGTATCTGGACAGGATCGCCCGGGGAATGCCGGTTGCTAGCAAAGCTGCTGCAATGTCCGGCGATGAGATCACACAGTATCTTCAGTCGATGCGCGAAAAAAAGCAGGGGACTCTGCCCGAACAAGACTGATCCCTGTTTTCCCTCCGGCTGGAGCTGGAGAGAAAAGGAGCAGGAATCATGCAGAAATTGTCGCAAACGGAAGAACTTGCCCGCAGCCTTGCCGCAAAGGCTCACCGTCACACCCTGACCACGGAGCAGATCAGCCGTGCCATGGAAGAAGCGGATTTTGATATTGCACAGCTGGACGAGCTTTACGCGGCGCTGGAGCAGCGGGGCGTCCATCTGGCAGAGGAGGAACCTGCCGAGCTGCCTGTGCTGGATGATGCCCAGATCGGCAGGCTGGAGAATGAACTATCCTCTGAGGGCGTGGCGCTGGATGACCCGGTCAAGACCTATTTAAAGGAGATCGGCCGGGTGCCGCTGCTGACCGCCGGACAGGAGATGGCGCTGGCAAAGGCTGCCCGGGCCGGGGATGCAGATGCCCGCCGCGCCTTGAGCGAAGCAAACCTGCGGCTGGTGGTATCGGTAGCCAAGCGCTACGCCGGGCGTGGACTGCCTTTTCTGGATCTCATTCAGGAGGGCAACCTCGGCCTGATGAAGGCTGCTGAAAAGTTTGAGCCGGAGCGGGGCTTCAAGTTCTCCACCTACGCAACCTGGTGGATCCGTCAGTCCATCACCCGCGCCATTGCGGATCAGGGACGCACCATCCGCATCCCGGTGCATCTGGTGGAGAGCATCAACCGGGTCAAGAAAACGGCAGGCGACCTGCTGCACAAAAATGGGCGGGAGCCCACCGTGGAGGAGATCGCCGCCGCACTGGATATGGAGCCGGACAAGGTGCGGGAACTGCTGCAACTGTCGCAGGAACCCATCAGTCTGGAAACGCCGGTGGGGGAGGAAGAGGACGCCCATCTGGAGGACTTTATTCAGGACGAGGACGCCGGTGTCCCGGTGGACGAAGCCGGGCGCCAGCTGCTGCGGCGGGAACTGCTGCACGTCCTTAAAAGCCTGACGCCCCGGGAGGAGAGGGTCATCACCCTGCGCTTTGGTCTGGAGGATGGCCGTGCCCGCACCCTGGAAGAACTGGGCAAGGAGTTCAACGTGACCCGGGAGCGGGTGCGTCAGATCGAAGCAAAGGCGCTGCGCAAGCTGCGCCACCCCAGCCGCGCAAAGCTGCTGCGGGATTATCTGGACGAGTGAGCATTCTGTATAATAGGACAAGGCCGCTGCACGGCGTTCCGTGCGGCGGTCTCTTCTTTTTGCGGCAGGGAAGTGGAAAAGTAATACCTCCGGGCGCAAGAGCAAAGATAGACAAATTGCACAAGGGTATTATGAACAGGAACGTGCAAAATAAAAAAATCAAGTACTTGGAAAACAAACGACTACACGCTGCCGGGCGTTCGAAAACAAACCGGAAATTAAATTTATTTCGGCAAAAAACTGAAAAATGGCTTGACAACAGGGGTTTTGGGGTGTATACTGCATTAGTATCACATAATGGACTAGTGCGTCAAAAAGGGAACTGTAATGGCTGCCGCTTGAGGGGCCACCCCGAAAAGTTTGTGCAAAATGCCGGAAGGTTCCGCAGGACGCGGGTCGAATTATGTGTGTCTGCTCAAATTTGACCCGTGTATACGACATCCCGTAGAGTATAAAAGTAAGGAGTGGTTGATTTTATGATGAAAGTCAAGCCCGTAAAGCTCGGCAAAACCGAGCGCATGAGCTTCTCCCACATCGACGAAGTCATCAGTATGCCGAACCTGATCGAGGTGCAGAAGAACTCGTATCAGTGGTTCCTGGATGAAGGCCTGAAGGAGGTCTTCCATGACATCGGCACCATTGAGGACTACACCGGCAATCTGGCACTGAGCTTTGTGGACTTCCGCCTCGACAAGGAGCCGAAGTACAGCATCAAGGAGTGCAAGGAGCGCGACGTGACCTATGCAGCACCCCTGCGCGTCACCGCCCGTCTGCTGAACAAGGAGACCGGCGAGGTGAAGGACCAGGAGATCTTCATGGGCGACTTCCCCCTGATGACCGACGCCGGCACCTTTGTGATCAACGGTGCAGAGCGTGCGATCGTCAGCCAGCTGGTCCGTTCTCCCGGCGTGTTCTACGGCGATGCCAAGGATAAGGTGGGCAACGACCTGTACAGCGCCACCATGAACCCCAACCGCGGTGCATGGCTGGAGTACGAGACCGATGCCGCCAACGTGTTCTATGTCCGTATCGATAAGAACCGTAAGCTGCCCGTCACCGTGCTGTGCCGTGCACTGGGCCTGTCCTCTAACGAGGATATCCTGAACTACTTCGGCGAGGACGAGCGCATTCTGGCCACGCTGGAAAAGGATACCACCAAGAACCGCGAGGAGGGCTTGCTGGAAGTCTACCGCAAGCTGCGCCCCGGCGAGCCTCCCACGGTGGAGTCCGCTACCAGCCAGATCAATATGCTGTTCTTCGATCCGCGCCGGTACGACCTGTCCCGCTTCGGCCGCTATAAGATGAATAAGAAGCTGTCTCTGGCACGCCGCATCATGGATCATGTGGCCGCAGAGAACGTGGTGGATCCCTTCACCGGCGAGATCCTTGTCGAGGCCGACAAGAAGATCGACCGCAAGCTGGCTGAGAAGATCGATGCTGCCGGCGTGAATCTGGTCGTGCTGAAGATCGATGATCCCATGAAGGATCAGCCCCACAAGGTCAAGGTCATCACCAACGGCTGCGTGGACGCACAGGCCATCATCGACAGCTACTACCCCGCATTCAAGGGTGTGGATGTCAAGGAGTGCGGCATCAACGAGCGCTGCTGCCTCAAGGAGCTGCGCAAGATCCTTGATAACGCCTCCAGCGCCGAGGAGGTCATGGAGAGCCTGAAGAAGGATCACGACCTGCTCATCGGCCGTACCGTCACCATCGACGATATCCTGTCCTCCATCAACTACCTGAACGGTCTGGGCTACGGCATCGGCACCACCGATGATATCGACCATCTGGGCAACCGCCGCATCCGCAGCGTTGGTGAGCTGCTGCAGAACCAGTTCCGCATCGGCTTCTCCCGCATGGAGCGCGTCATCCGTGAGCGCATGACCCTGCAGAGCCAGGATCAGAGCGTCATCACTCCGCAGGCACTGATCAACATCCGTCCTGTGGTGGCAGCTATCAAGGAGTTCTTCGGCTCCTCTCCGCTGTCTCAGTTCATGGATCAGAATAACCCTCTGGCTGAGCTGACCCACAAGCGCCGTCTGTCTGCTCTGGGCCCCGGCGGTCTGAGCCGTGACCGCGCAGGCTTCGAAGTCCGCGACGTTCATTACAGCCACTATGGCCGTATGTGCCCCATTGAGACCCCTGAAGGCCCCAACATCGGTCTGATCTCCTATCTGGCATCCTACGCCAAGATCAACGAGTACGGCTTCGTGGAGGCTCCCTACCGCAAGGTCAAGAAGATCTACGACGAGAACAATAACCTCATCGAGCAGGTCGTCACCGACGAGGTGGAGTATATGACTGCCGATGTGGAGGACGAGTACGTTGTGGCACAGGCCAACGAGCCGCTGGATGAAGGCAAGCACTTCATCCGTCCCCGTGTGTCTGCCCGCCGCCGCGACGAGATCCTGGAAATCGACGCAGAGAAAGTCGATTACATGGACGTTTCTCCGCGAATGATGGTCTCTGTTGCTACCGCCTGCATCCCCTTCCTGGAGAACGATGACTGTAACCGTGCACTGATGGGCTCTAACATGCAGCGTCAGGCAGTGCCTCTGATGGTCACCCAGCAGCCCATTGTTGCTACCGGTATGGAGTACAAGGCTGCTACCGACTCCGGCACCGCTGTGCTGGCCAAGAGCAACGGCGTTGTGGAAAAGGTCGACGCCGACCATGTTGTGGTGCGCAACGAGCAGGGCGCTCTGGAGGATTATTCTCTGATCAAGTTTGCCCGCTCCAACGCAGGCACCTGCATCAACCAGCGCCCCATCGTAGAAGTGGGCGAGACCGTCACCGCCGGTCAGGTGCTGGCCGATGGCCCCGCAATGCGCAACGGCGAGATCTCTCTGGGTAAGAACGCCCTGATCGGCTTCATGACCTGGGAGGGCTACAACTACGAGGACGCCGTCCTGCTGAACGAGAAGATCGTGCGCGAGGACGTGTACACCTCCATTCATATTGAAGAGTACGAGACCGAGAGCCGCGACACCAAGCTGGGACCCGAAGAGATCACCCGTGATATCCCCAACGTTTCTGAGGATGCACTGAAGGATCTGGACGAGCGCGGCATCATCCGCATCGGTGCCGAGGTCAAGAGCGGCGATATTCTGGTCGGTAAGGTCACCCCGAAGGGCGAGACTGAGCTGACCGCTGAGGAGCGCCTGCTGCGCGCCATCTTCGGCGAGAAGGCCCGCGAGGTGCGCGACACCTCTCTGCGTGTGCCTCACGGCGCATACGGCATCATTGTGGATGTCAAGGTCTTTACCCCGGAGAACAGCGACGAGCTGCAGCCCGGTGTGCGCGAGGTCGTCCGTTGCTATATCGCCCAGAAGCGTAAGATCAGCGTCGGCGATAAGATGGCAGGCCGTCACGGTAACAAGGGTGTCGTTTCCCGCATCCTGCCGCAGGAGGATATGCCCTACCTGCCCGACGGCACTCCGCTGGACATCGTGTTGAACCCGCTGGGCGTGCCTTCCCGTATGAACATCGGTCAGGTGCTGGAAGTCAACCTCGGCTACGCTGCCAAGGCCTGCGGCATCAAGGTCATGACCCCTGTCTTTGACTCTGCCCGCGAGAACGACATCGGCGATACCTTTGATACCGCCCGCGAGATGTGGCACGGCGAGAATGCACCTGCATACCCCACCAAGCTCCCCAAGATCATGGGCGAGAAGGGCCACATCATCGACTTCTCCAAGATTGAGCTGGATCGTGACGGCAAGACCACCGTTTACGATGGCCGTACCGGTGAAAAGTTTGATAACCGCGTTACCGTTGGTTATATGTACTACCTCAAGCTGCATCACCTGGTCGACGATAAGATCCACGCCCGTTCCACCGGCCCCTACTCTCTGGTCACTCAGCAGCCTCTGGGCGGCAAGGCTCAGTTCGGCGGTCAGCGCTTCGGCGAGATGGAGGTCTGGGCACTGGAAGCTTACGGCGCCGCTTACACCCTGCAGGAGATCCTGACTGTCAAGTCCGATGATGTGGAGGGTCGTGTCAAGACCTACGAGGCCATCGTCAAGGGCGAGCCCATCCCGCAGCCCGGCATCCCCGAGTCCTTCCGCGTTATGCTGAAGGAACTGCAATCTCTGGGTATGGACGTGATCGTGCAGGATAAGGACGGCAACGAGATCGATATGCGCCAGAACTTCGACGACGAAGAGACCGGCTTTGATATGCGTGACGTTGCCGGTACCGAGACTGTGGTGCAGGAGAGCGAACTGACTGATTACAACATCAAGGACGCCGATGCAGGTTTCGATGATCCTTCTGTGCTGGAGGACGATAACTCCGGTGCCGAGGCTCCGGCTGCTTCTGACGAAGTAGATTTCTGATCTGGATACACAACACAGCCTTCCCCCTTGGCCGCGTGCTGCGGCAGGGGAGAAGCGCCTGTGATCCTATAACAGAAAAGCCGCCTGTATCATCGAAACAACTAGAGATTAAGAAAGGGTTCGTTTCATGGAAAACAACGTTTTCGATTCCATTAAAATCGGCCTTGCCTCCCCGGAGCAGATCCGCGCTTGGAGCTACGGCGAGGTCAAAAAGCCCGAAACCATCAACTACCGCACCCTGAAGCCGGAGCGTGACGGCCTGTACTGCGAGCGCATTTTTGGACCTACCAAGGACTGGGAGTGCCACTGCGGTAAGTACAAGCGCATCCGTTACAAGGGCAAGGTGTGCGATCGCTGCGGCGTCGAGGTCACCAAGGCCAAGGTCCGCCGTGAGCGTATGGGTCACATCGAGCTGGCCGCTCCTGTGAGCCACATCTGGTACTTCAAGGGCATCCCCAGCCGCATCGGCCTGATGCTGGACATCAGCCCCCGCCTGCTGGAAAAGGTGCTGTACTTTGCAAGCTATATCGTCACCGATCCCGGTCTGACCCCGCTGGACAAGAAGCAGCTGCTGACCGAGAAGGAATACCGCGAAATGCGCGATCGTTACGGCGACGAGTTCGAGGCTGCCATGGGCGCCGAGGCTGTCCAGACCCTGCTGAAGGAGATCGATCTGGATCAGCTGAGCGCTGAGCTGACCGCTGAGGTGGAAAAGTCCTCCGGCCAGAAGCGCGTGCGCATCCTCAAGCGTCTGGAAGTAGTTGAGGCATTCCGCATTTCCGGCAACCGCCCCGAGTGGATGGTCATGGACGTGCTGCCCGTGCTGCCGCCTGACCTGCGCCCCATGGTTCAGCTGGACGGCGGCCGCTTTGCCACCTCCGACCTGAACGACCTGTACCGCCGCGTCATCAACCGCAACAACCGTCTGCGCCGCCTGCTGGAGCTGGGCGCTCCTGACATCATCGTGCGCAACGAGAAGCGGATGCTGCAGGAGGCTGTGGACAGCCTGATCGACAACGGCCGCCGCGGCCGTCCGGTCACCGGCCCCAACAACCGCGCACTGAAGAGCCTTTCTGATCTGCTGAAGGGCAAGCAGGGCCGCTTCCGTCAGAACCTGCTGGGCAAGCGTGTTGACTACTCCGGCCGTTCCGTTATCGTCGTCGGCCCTGAGCTGAAGATGGACCAGTGCGGTCTGCCCAAGGAGATGGCTCTGGAGCTGTTCAAGCCCTTTGTCATGAAGGATCTGGTGGAGAAGGGCATTGCCAACAACATCAAGTCCGCCCGCAAGATGGTCGAGCGCGCAAAGCCCGAGGTCTGGGACAGCCTCGAGACCGTCATCAAGGGTCACCCCGTGCTGCTGAACCGTGCACCTACCCTGCACCGTCTGGGCATTCAGGCCTTCAACCCCGTGCTGGTGGAAGGCCGTGCCGTCAAGCTGCACCCGCTGGCCTGTACCGCATTCAACGCCGACTTCGACGGCGACCAGATGGCAGTCCATCTGCCTCTGAGTGAGGATGCCTGCCGTGAGGCTAAGATGCTGATGCTGGCTTCCGGCAACCTGCTGAAGCCCTCTGACGGCGCACCTGTTACCGTGCCTACGCAGGATATGATCCTGGGCAGCTACTACCTGACCACCGTCCGCGAGAACGACGAGGGCGCAGGCAAGGTGTTCCGTGATGAGAACGAGGTTCTGATGGCTTACGCCGAGCACGTCATCACCCTGCACGCACCCATCAAGGTGCGCCGCACCATGACCATTGACGGCGTGGAGCGCACCGGTCTGGTGGATGCCACCGCCGGCCGCATCATCTTCAACAATCCCATTCCCCAGAACCTGGGCTATGTGGATCGTACCGATCCCGAGCACTGGCTGGAGTACGAGGTCAGCTTCCGCGTGACCAAAAAGACCCTGCCCGACATCATCTCCCGCTGCATGACCCGCAACGGCACCCGCAAGTGTGCAAAGATGCTGGATGCCATCAAGGCGCAGGGCTACAAGTACTCCACTCTGTCTGCGATCTCCGTTGCTGTGTGCGACGCTGTGATCCCGCCGCAGAAGCAGGAACTGATCGCTGAGGCTGACCAGCAGATCGCAAAGGTCGGCAGACTGTTCAACCGCGGCCTGATCTCCGACAACGAGCGTTACAACCAGACCATCGCCATCTGGCAGGCTACCACCGATAAGGTCTCCAAGGCTCTGGCAGACAACCTGCCCAAGGACAACGAGATCTATATGATGGCAGACTCCGGTGCTCGTGGCTCTATGAACCAGATCAAGCAGCTGGCTGGTATGCGCGGCCTGCTGGCAAACACCGCCGGTCACACCATCGAGATGCCCATTCGTGCAAACTACCGCGAAGGTCTGAACATTCTGGAATATTTCGTTTCTGCCCGTGGTGCTCGTAAGGGTCTGGCTGATACCGCTCTGCGTACCGCTGACTCCGGTTACCTGACCCGCCGCATGGTCGACGTTTCTCAGGACGTCATCGTCCGCGAGATCGACTGCGGCACCACCGATGGCCTGTGGGTCTCTGAGATCCACGAGGGCAAGGAGAAGATCGAGAGCTTCCGCGAGCGTCTGATCGGCCGTTTTGCCGTCGGCGATGTGGTCAATCCCATCACCGGCAAGGTTATCGTGCCCGAGGGCAAGATGATCGACCTGTACGATGCCAACGAGATCGAGGCAGCCGGTATCACCCGCCTGAAGATCCGCAGCCTGCTGACCTGCCGTGCAAAGACCGGCGTCTGCGCACGCTGCTACGGTTCCGATATGGCCAACGGCGAGCCGGTCCGTCTGGGCGAGTCTGTCGGTGTTATCGCCGCAGAGTCCATCGGCGAGCCCGGTACTCAGCTGACGATGCGTACTTTCCATACCGGCGGTATCGCATCTGCCGAGGATATTACACAGGGTCTGCCCCGTGTTGAGGAGCTGTTCGAGAGCCGCCGTCCCAAGAGCATGGCCATCATGAGCGAGATCTCCGGTGTGGTCTCTCAGGACGACACCAAGAAGAACGTGGTCATCAAGGTCACCGGCAAGGACGAGAACGGTGCAGAGGAAGTCAAGAGCTACTCCATCCCGTTCACCCAGCATTCCCGCGTGATGCCCGGCGACCGTGTGGAGAAGGGCGACATCATCACCCGTGAGGGCGTGCTGTACCCGCAGGATATTCTGGCCATCAAGGGTCTGGAGGACGTGCAGAACTATCTGATCAACGAGGTCCAGAAGGTCTACCGTCTGCAGGGCGTTGAGATCAACGATAAGCATATCGAAGTCATCGTCCGTCAGATGTGCCGCAAGGTGCGCGTGACCGACTCCGGCTCCTCCAACCTGATCGGCGGTGCTCTGGCAAGCCGTCTGGAGGTGGAGAACATCAATGCCGATCTGCAGAAGCGCATTGATGCAGGCGAAGAGGGCCTGAAGCTGGTAGAGTATCAGCAGGTGCTGCTGGGCATCACCAAGGCTGCTCTGGCCAACGACTCCTTCCTGTCTGCCGCTTCCTTCCAGGAGACCACCCGCGTGCTGACCGAGGCTGCCATCAAGGGCAAGGTCGACCCGCTGTCCGGTCTGAAGGAGAACGTCATCATCGGTAAGCTGATCCCCGCCGGTACCGGTCTGCCGGAGGTGCGTGAGGATCTGAAGAACCGTGAGGCTGAGCGCGATGCCGAGATCGCAGCCGAGCTGGCTGCCTCCGCACAGTAAGCGCGGCATCTGTCAGGATCTGATCCGTTAAACAAAACCGCTCCGTGGGCGAAAGCCTGCGGGGCGGTTTTTGCGTGCCAAAGGCAGCGCAGCAGGGGATGGAAAAGGCACTTTTTCTGCCAAAAACTGTCTGAAAGAAAAAATCTGGAATAAATACAAAAAAATTTGCAAAAACTGTTGACATCCGGCCGCAAAGCGGGTATTATATAACTGTTGCGCGTCCCTCATGGGGATAGTGCGGCAAAAAAGTCGGAAAATCTTCCGATGTTCATCATTAAGAAAGGAGAAACAAAATGCCTACTTTTAACCAGCTTGTACGCAAAGGCCGTGAGGTCCTGACTACCAAGAGCACCGCTCCCGCTCTGCAGAAGACTTATAACTCTCAGAAGAAGCAGTACTCTGATCTGAGCAGCCCCCAGAAGCGTGGTGTCTGCACTGCAGTTCGTACCATGACCCCCAAGAAGCCTAACTCTGCTCTGCGTAAGGTTGCTCGTGTCCGCCTCACGAATGGTATCGAGGTCACCTCTTACATTCCCGGTATCGGCCATAACCTGCAGGAGCACTCCGTCGTGCTGATCCGTGGCGGTCGTGTTAAGGACCTGCCCGGTGTGCGTTACCACATCATCCGTGGTACCCTGGATACTCAGGGTGTGGCAGGCCGTAATCAGGCCCGCTCCAAGTACGGCGCAAAGCGTCCTAAGGCCGGTGCTGCAAAGAAGTAATTGAGGACAACCGCCATAAACGGCTTTCCATTATATAAATAACAAGTCCGCTTTTAAGCGGAGGGTAACGGTTTATGTAAGGTCAGCTCTTTGTGACACAACGGGAGTTTTATTACTTTCGAGTACCGATGATATCATTCTGTGAAGGAGGGAAGAAAGATGCCTAGAAGAGGTAACATTGCTAAGCGCGATGTCTTAGCTGATCCTATTTACAATTCCAAGATGGTCACCCGCCTGGTCAACAGCGTCATGCTGGATGGCAAGAAGGGCGTCGCTCAGAAGATCGTTTACGAAGCTTTCTCCATGATTCAGGAAAAGACCGGCAACGATCCTCTGGAGACTTTCGAGAAGGCGATGGAGAACATCATGCCCAGCCTCGAGTGCAAGACCCGCCGTGTTGGTGGCGCTAACTACCAGGTTCCCCTGGAGGTCAGCCCCGCTCGCCGCGAGACTCTGGGTCTGCGCTGGCTGACTGCCTACAGCCGCACCCGTGGTGAGAAGACCATGGCACAGCGTCTGGCTGCTGAGATCATGGATGCTGCCAACAACACTGGTAACGCCGTGAAGAAGCGTGAGGACACTCACAAGATGGCAGAAGCTAACAAGGCTTTCGCTCATTTCCGTTATTGATCTGTTCTGTAGGAGGTTAATTTCATGGCTACACCCAGAGAAGTTTCTCTTCAGATGACGAGAAATATCGGCATTATGGCCCACATTGATGCTGGTAAAACTACCACTACCGAGCGTATTCTGTACTACACCGGTATCAACCACAAGATCGGCGAAGTTCATGATGGCGGCGCTACCATGGACTGGATGGTTCAGGAGCAGGAGCGTGGTATCACCATCACTTCCGCTGCTACCACCTGCTACTGGTCTCACTCCGAGACCCAGAAGGATCCGGTCGCATTCAAGAAGAATCGTCACCGCATCAACATTATCGACACTCCGGGCCACGTTGACTTCACTGTTGAGGTTCAGCGTTCTCTGCGTGTTCTGGACGGTTCTGTGACCGTTCTGGCCGCAAAGGGTGGTGTCGAGCCTCAGTCTGAGACCGTTTGGCGTCAGGCTGATGAATACAAAGTCCCCCGTATGGTGTACGTCAACAAGATGGACACCATGGGTGCTGACTTCTTCCGCTGCATCAAGATGCTGCATGATCGTCTGCACGCCAACGGCGTGGCCATCCAGCTGCCGATCGGTCAGGAGGATACCTTCCGCGGTATCGTTGACTTGGTCGATATGAACGCTGAGGTCTACTACGACGACATGGGCAACGATATGCGTACCGAGCCCATCCCCGAGGATATGGTCGAGCAGGCTGAAGAGTACCGCAACATTCTGGTCGAGGCTGTTGCCGAGAACGACGAAGAGCTGATGGAGAAGTACCTTGAGGGCGAGGAAATCACCCGCGAGGAACTGAAGAAGGCTATCCGCAAGGAAACCATTGCAAATACTCTGGTTCCCGTTGTCTGCGGCTCTTCCTACAAGAACCGCGGTGTGCAGAAGCTGCTGGACGCTATCGTTGACTATATGCCCGCTCCTACCGATGTTGAGGACATCAAGGGTGTGAATCCTGAGACCGAAGAGCAGGAGACCCGTCCGTCTTCCGACGACGCTCCCTTCGCAGCTTTGGCTTTCAAGATCGCTACCGACCCGTTCGTTGGTAAGCTGGCATACTTCCGTGTGTACTCCGGTAAGGTTGAGGCAGGTACTACTGTTTACAACTCCGTGAAGGACAGCAAGGAGCGTATGGGTCGCATCCTGCAGATGCACTCCAACCACCGCAAGGATATCGACTGCTGCTATGCAGGTGATATTGCTGCTGTTGTCGGTCTGAAGAACACCACCACTGGTGATACTCTGTGTGATGAGAATCATCCCATCATTCTGGAGTCCATGAAGTTCCCCGAGCCCGTTATCCGCGTTGCTATCGAGCCTAAGACCAAGGCTGGCAACGAGAAGATGGGCATCGCGCTGGCAAAGCTGGCCGAAGAGGATCCGACCTTCAAGACCTACACCGATGAAGAAACCGGCCAGACCATCATTGCTGGTATGGGCGAGCTGCATCTGGAGATCATCGTTGACCGTCTGCTGCGCGAGTTCAAGGTTGAGGCAAACGTGGGCGCACCTCAGGTTGCTTACCGTGAGACCATCCGCAAGGAGGCCAACCAGGAGACCAAGTACGCACGTCAGTCCGGTGGTAAGGGCCAGTACGGTCACGTTAAGATCAAGATCGAGCCCAACGAGCCCGGCAAGGGTTATGAGTTCGTCAACGCCATCGTTGGCGGTGCCATCCCGAAGGAATACATCCCGGCTATCGACAACGGTATCCAGGGTGCTATGAAGTCCGGTGTTCTGGCAGGCTATCCTGTCGTTGATGTCAAGGTCACCCTGTGGGATGGTTCTTATCATGAGGTCGACTCCTCTGAAATGGCCTTCTCCATTGCTGGTTCTATGGCGTTCAAGGATGCTATGCGCAAGGCTGATCCTATCATCACTGAGCCTATCATGAAGGTTGCAGTTATCGTTCCCGATGAGTATCTGGGCGATGTTATCGGCGACCTGAATGCACGCCGTGGTCAGATCCAGGGCATGGAGGCTATGGCCGGTACTCAGCGTGTCAACGCATTTGTGCCTCTGGCTCAGATGTTCGGCTACGCTACCGACCTGCGTTCCAAGACTCAGGGTCGTGGCCAGTATGTTATGGAGCCCTCTCACTACGAGCCGGTTCCCAAGAACATTGCTGACCAGATTATTGCTGGCCGTACCAAGGGCTAAGCGCTGTAAAGCATAAGAATTTTGCCGGGGTAGTGTAACTCCGGCAAAATTTCCTGTAAAAGCACTTGATTTTACAGGGCAAATTTAGTAGAATAGCCTTGCAGTGCAATGTCTGCATTTTGCAGGGTTGTTGTAACCAATATCAAAACCTAAATTAAGGGAGGATATTCCAATGGCTGAAAAGGCAAAGTTCGACCGTTCTAAGCCGCATGTTAACATCGGCACCATCGGTCACGTTGACCACGGCAAGACCACTCTGACCGCTGCTATCACCAAGTACCTGGCTCTGAAGGGTGATGCAGAGTTCATGGACTACGCTAACATCGATAAGGCTCCTGAGGAGCGTGCTCGTGGTATCACGATCAACTCCGCTCACGTTGAGTATCAGACCGAGAAGCGTCACTACGCTCACGTTGACTGCCCGGGCCATGCTGACTACGTTAAGAACATGATCACTGGTGCTGCTCAGATGGACGGCGCTATTCTGGTCGTTGCTGCTACCGATGGTCCCATGCCCCAGACCCGTGAGCACATCCTGCTGGCTCGTCAGGTCGGCGTGCCCTATATCGTTGTGTTCATGAACAAGTGCGATATGGTCGACGACGAAGAGCTGCTGGATCTGGTCGAGATGGAGATCCGTGAGCTGCTGACCGAGTACGACTTCCCCGGCGACGACACCCCGATCATTCGTGGTTCCGCTCTGAAGGCTCTGGAGGCTCCCAACGATCCCGAGGATCCTGCTTACGCTTGCATCAAGGAGCTGATGGACGCTGTTGACTCCTACATCCCCAACCCGGATCGTGAGGAGGACAAGCCCTTCCTGATGCCCATCGAGGATGTCATGACCATTTCTGGCCGTGGTACCGTTGCTACCGGTCGTGTTGAGCGTGGTATGGCCAAGGTTGGCGATGCTATGGAGATCGTCGGCATCAAGCCCGATCGTCTGAACACCACCATCACCGGTCTGGAGATGTTCCGCAAGTCTCTGGACTTCGCTGAGGCTGGCGATAACATCGGCGCTCTGCTGCGTGGTGTTGATCGTACCCAGATCGAGCGTGGCCAGGTTCTGGCTAAGCCCGGCACTGTCCATCCCCACAAGGTCTTCGAGTCTCAGGTCTACGTTCTGACCAAGGACGAAGGCGGCCGTCACACCCCGTTCTTCTCCAACTATCGTCCTCAGTTCTACTTCCGTACCACTGACGTGACCGGCATCATCACCCTGCCCGAAGGCACCGAGATGTGCATGCCCGGCGATAACGTCATGATGCACGTTGAGCTGCTGACCCCCGTTGCTATGGAAGAGGGCCTGCGTTTCGCTATCCGTGAGGGTGGCCGTACCGTTGGTTCCGGCGTTGTTGGCAAGATCATTGAGTGATTTTGTCCTTGAACGTAAGTTCCAAGGCTAATTAGCAATTTATAAAGACCTTCCCGTTCCGGAGAGCGGGAAGGTCTTTTTGTTTGCTTATGGCAGCTGCAAACGGCTTTGTTTCACAGCTCCTTTACCGGGTCAGGGTGTTGTAGCAGTCTGCAAAGGCCTGCAGAAAGACGGTCACTTCCTCCTCTGTGGTAAGATGACTCAGGCTGATGCGCCAGGAGGAAAGGGCGTTGCGCCGGTCTTGACTGACTGCAAGCACTGCGCGGGAAGGCAACCCATCGGACGAACAGGCGGATTTGACTGAGACACACACCCCGCGTGCGTCCAGCTCCCGCTGGAACACGGTACCCTTTACGCCTTGCACGCTCAGGTTCAGGATATGCGGCACAGCGTTTGCCGGGCTGTTGATACGTACTTTTGGATAGCGGGAAAGCTCTGTGCGCAGCCGGTCGTTCAGGCTGCGCACAGTTGCGGCGCGGGCGGGAAGTTCCGCAGTAGCCCTTTCTAAAGCCAGCGCCAGCGAGCAGGCAAGGGCCACGGTAGGCGTGCCGCTGCGGTAGGGGGTAGTGCTCTCTCCGCCGTGGATGAGGGGCGGCAGTGCCAGCCCCAGCCGTTTCACCAGTATACCGATGCCGTTGAGTCCGTAAAACTTATGGGCTGTCAGGCTCATGGTGTCCATGCCCTCAAACTGTACGGGAATTTTTCCCACAGCCTGCGTGGCGTCCACATGGAAATGGCAGTTGGGATACGCCTTTAAAAGCTCTGCAATCTCCGCAATGGGCTGCACTACGCCCAACTCGCTGTCCACAGCGGTCACAGCAACCAGAACGGTGTCCGGGCGCAGCCGCTGTTTCAGGTCAGCGAGGTCCACCGTGCCGTCCGGCAGGATGTCCAGCAGCTCCACCTCGTACCCCTGCTTTTGCAGTGCCTCCAGACTGCCGCTGACGGACGAATGCTCCAGCGGAGAAGAGAGAATGTGCCTGCCTGCCGCACCTCCCAGCGCTGCCAGCCCCTTCACGGCAAGGTTGTTGGCTTCGCTTGCACCGGAGGTATAGATAATGCCCGCAGGCGGTGCGCCCAGACAGCGGGCAATGCTGCGAGTCGCCTCGTTTATAGCAGCCTTTGCGGCAGTGCCTGCCTGATGGTGGGCGTTGGCGTTGCCCGGGTAGCGCCGCTCGGCTTCGCAGAAGCATTGCAGCACCTCCTCGTCCACAGGGGTGTTGGCAGAATAATCCAGATAGAGCATAGAGCCTCCTGTAATATCAACACATTATGATAGTAGGAAATAAGAGCAGGCTCTATTATAGGGCATTCCGTCCAAAAGCGCAACCCCCGCAGCCCACGGCGCAGTGTAACCGGCAAGAAAAAGCTGTCAACACCTTGCTGGAAAGCCCAAAATCTGCTATACTTAACAAAAAGGCTGCGGCGTTGCTGCTGCCTTGCCGGAGCGGTTCCGGTTGTTGGAAAGAACACAAAAAGAAGGGGAGGAGCACAATGTTCAAGCGCGAGCGACTGCATAGCTGCTTCTTTCCCATTTTTGTGTGGAGGTCTTGTTCCTGAAATTCAGAGGCACTGCTGTTTCAACGGCAATGCCTCTTTTTTTGGGAATAACAGTATAGGAGGTTTTCTATGAGCGAAAAGATCGATTACTCCAAGGGCGTATACGACGCCAAAAAGCTGGGCACCGGCAGAATGTTTATTCTGGGTGTGCAGCATATGTTTGCTATGTTTGGCGCAACGGTTCTGGTGCCGCTGCTCACCGGCCTGAGCGTTTCCACCACTCTGCTGTGTGCCGGTCTGGGCACGCTGCTGTTCCACCTCATCACCAAAAAGAAGGTCCCGGCATTCCTCGGCTCCTCCTTTGCGTATCTGGGCGGCTTCTCCATCGTGGCTCCCATGCTGGCTGATGCCGATGGCAACCTGACCGTTGCCAACACCAAGATGCTGCCGTATGCCTGCGCTGCTGTTGCATTCTCGGGTCTGGTCTATCTGGTGGCCAGCCTGCTGATCTCCACCTTTGGCATCCGCCGCATCATGAAGTTCTTCCCGCCGGTGGTCACCGGCCCCATCATTATCTCCATCGGTCTGATCCTTGCTCCCTCTGCCATCACCAACTGCCAGTCCAACTGGCTGCTGGCCTTTGTGGCACTGGGCACTGTGATCGTGTGCAATATCTGGGGCAAGGGCATGGTCAAGATTCTGCCCATTCTCATCGGCGTGCTGGTCTCCTACGCTGTGGCACTGGTCACCGGCGCAGTGGACTTCCAGAAGATCTCCGAGGCCGCCTGGCTGGGCATCCCCCTGCACAAAGAGGCTATGGGTCTGTTTGCCATTGACGGCAGCCCGGAGTTCATCAGCGCTCTGTTCACCATCATTCCCATCGCACTGGCTACCATGATGGAGCACGTCGGCGATATTGCCGCCATCAGCGCCACTGTCGGCCACAACTATATCAATGACCCCGGCCTGAACCGCACCTTGATGGGCGATGGTCTGGCCACCACCATGGCCGGTCTGCTGGGCGGCCCCGCCAACACCACCTACGGCGAGAACACCGGCGTGCTGGCACTGAGCAAGATCTACGACCCGCTGGTCATCCGCATTGCCGCTGTGCTGGCTATCATCCTGAGCTTCAGCCCCAAGTTTGAGGCCGTCATCAACACTATCCCCACCGGCATCATCGGCGGTATCAGCTTTGTGCTGTACGGAATGATCTCCGCCATCGGTGTGCGCAACGTGGTGGAGAACCGCGTGGACTTCACCAACAGCCGCAACCTGATCGTTGCCGCCGTCATTCTGGTGTGCGCACTGGGCTTCAACTCTGTGGGCGGCGTTGGCTTTACCGTTGGCAGCGTCACCATCAACCTGTCCGGTCTGGCTGTGGCTGCTATTGCAGGTATCCTGCTCAACGCCATCCTGCCCGGCAACGACTACGAGTTTGATGCCACTGCCGGTTCCGATGCTGCTACCAGCGGCAACCTGCAGGTCTGATCCTCGGGAATGCGTCCAGTTTTCTGTAAGGAAATTTGGGCATCCTGCCAGATTTTGATAAATAGGAATAATTCTTAAAAATATACTTGACTAACTAGGAATTATTCGCTATAATAGAGCCATGGAAAGGGAAGTACACAAAGCCCCCTTCCATGGCTCTTTCTATACCCGGCAGCGCGGCTGCCCCGCATAGAAACAACAGGCGGGTGGTTTCCGTCCTGTATCATTTTTAACAGATCGAATGGAGGTAAATTCTTATGAAGAAATACGTTTGCACCGTTTGTGGTTATATCGCTGAGGGTGAGATCCCCGCTCAGTGCCCCGTTTGCAAGGCTCCCGCTTCCGCTTTTGTGGAGAAGACCGGCAACACCTACGTCACCGAGCATGTTGTTGGCATCGGCAAGGCAGAGGGCGTGCCGCAGGAGATCGTTGATGGTCTGCGCGCTAACTTTGAGGGCGAGTGCAGCGAGGTCGGTATGTATCTGGCTATGGCTCGCGTGGCAGAGCGTGAGGGCTACCCCGAGATCGCCGAGGCCTACAAGCGCTATGCTTACGAAGAGGCTGACCACGCATCCCGCTTTGCAGAGCTGCTGGGCGAGGTCGTGACCGACAGCACCAAGAAGAACCTGATGATGCGTGCCGAGGCCGAGTGCGGTGCCTGCGCCGGTAAGATGGATCTGGCCAAGAAGGCTAAGGCACTGAATCTGGACGCCATCCACGATACCGTCCACGAGATGGCAAAGGATGAAGCCCGTCACGGCCGCGGCTTCGAGGGCCTGCTGAAGCGCTACTTCAACACCGAAGTCTGATAAGGGTTCCCCAGTTATCTATGCTGCCCGCTGCAAGGACATTCCGCCTTGCAGCGGGCTTTTTGCGTTTCAAGCTTTAAAAGCGGCGCAGAACCTCCGGTAAGTGTTTTATACAGATTTTTTGTTTGGTGGGCAAACTGTGGGCAAAACTCACTGATTGGTCCAGTTTTGACTTCTTTTTTGCTTTTGCCCACAAAAAGTCCGAAAGTTGGCTTGTGGCCTAGAAAAATCAGCTATAAATATAATTCTCGATGTGGGCAGATTATTTGACTGTTATCTGAAAAAATGCCATTTCCGGTAACGACCTCCCGTGAAAAAGCAAGCGGGGAAAATCTGTAGATTTTCCCCGCTTGCAAATATAAAATGATCTTTCCTCTGAAGATGCGCAAAGCGAACGCGGCGCGCATTCAAATCGTCCCGCTACAAAAGAGGCAGCTGCGCAGATTTTTGCGCAGCTGCCTCTTGCATTTTGTGGTGGCTGATACCCTTTACTGGATGCTGGTAACAGGGTAGTCCTGTGCCTCCACGGCTTTCTTCAGCACTTCATCATCCACCTCTGCGTTCAGGGTAACGATGGCAGTACCGGCTTCGTGGCTGACAACAGCCTCGTCCACCTGCGGCAGAGCTTCCAGCGCCTTCTTGACGCGGGCTTCACAGTGGGGGCACATCATGCCTTCTACGGTCAGGGTCTTTTTCATAGCGGTCTCCTCCTTTTGAGTTGTATCTTCCTCCGCTGCGGGCTGCACAAGGACAGCGGGCAGGGCAGGGACGTGTTTGGGCGGGTGGTCACGCTTTGCGCTGTGCAGGTCAAACAGGTTCAGCCGCAAGGCGTTGCTCACCACGCAGAAGCTGGAAAGGCTCATGGCAGCTGCGCCGAACATGGGGTTCAGCGTCAGCCCCAAGGGGATGAACACACCGGCTGCCAGCGGAATGCCGATGATGTTATAGATAAACGCCCAGAACAGGTTTTCGTGGATGTTGCGCAGGGAAGCGCGGCTCAGCCGGATGGCGGCGGGCACGTCCGAGAGCTTGGAGTTCATCAGTACTACGTCCGCGGCGTCAATGGCTACGTCTGTGCCTGCGCCAATGGCAATGCCGGTGTCAGCGCGGGTCAGGGCAGGGGCGTCGTTGATACCGTCACCCACCATAGCTACCTTGCCGTACTTTTGCAGCTGCCGGATGACGGCCTCCTTGCCCTCGGGCAGCACCCCGGCAATCACCTCGTCCACCCCGGCCTGTCGGCCGATGGCTTCGGCGGTGCGCTGGTTGTCGCCGGTCAGCATCACGACCCGGATACCCATATTTCGCAGCTCCCGGATGGCCTGCGGGCTGTCCTCCTTGATGGTATCTGCTACCGCGATAACGCCCAGCAGACGACCTGCGCCGCCAAAGAACAGGGGCGTCTTACCCTGCGCAGCCAGTGCGGCAGACTGCGTTTGCAGCGCAGCAGGGATAGCGACCTTTGTGCCAATAAATGCAGCGCTGCCGCCAAAGATCTCTTTGCTCTCCAGCTTGGCGGTAAGACCGTTGCCCGGCAGGGCGGTAAAATCGGTAACAGAGGGCAGCTCCAGCTGCTTTTCCTCCGCATAGGCCAGCACTGCCCGCGCCAGTGGGTGCTCACTGCGGCCCTCCAGCGCGGCTGCCAGCGTGAGCAGCTCGGTCTCGGTCACGCCCACAGCGGGCAGAAGGTCGGTGACGGTAGGCTCGCCGCAGGTGATAGTGCCGGTCTTGTCCAGCGCTACGATGCGGGTGCGCCCGGCTTCTTCTAACGCCGCAGCGGTCTTGAATAGGATGCCGTTCTTCGCACCAAGGCCGTTGCCCACCATAATAGCTACCGGCGTTGCCAGACCCAGCGCACAGGGGCAGCTGATGACCAGCACCGAGATGCCCCGCGCCAGCGCGTAGCCTACATCCCGCCCCAGCAGCAGCCAAACAAGGGTGGTGACCACTGCAATGCTGATGACCGCAGGCACGAAAAAGCCGGATACGGTATCTGCGATCTTTGCAATGGGTGCCTTGGTAGCAGCGGCATCGCTGACCATGCGGATGATCTGCGCCAGCGTGGTGTCCTCGCCCACGCGGGTAGCACGGCACTGCAGATAGCCGGACTGATTGGTGGTGGCGGCGCTTACCTTATCGCCCACGGCCTTGTCTACCGGGATGCTCTCGCCGGTCAGGGCGCTCTCGTTCACGGCACTGCTGCCCTCCAGCACAATGCCGTCTACCGGGATGTTCTCGCCCGGGCGCACCACAAAGATGTCCTCCTTCTGTACCTGCTCAATGGGTACGGTCACCTCGGTGCCGTCCCGCAGCAGTGTAGCGGTCTTGGGGGCAAGCTTCATCAGGCTTTTGAGCGCATCGGTGGTCTTGCCCTTGGAGCGCGCTTCCAGCATCTTGCCCACGGTAATGAGAGTCAAAATCATGGCGGCAGACTCAAAATAGAACTCCATCATGTAGTGCATGACAAGTTCTTCGTTGCCGTGCAGCTGCGCATCGGTCATGGCAAACAGGGCGTAGGTGCTCCACACAAAGCTTGCCATCGAGCCCATAGCCACCAGCGTATCCATGTTGGGGGAGCGGTGTACCAGCCCTTTGAAGCCATTGATGAAAAACTTCTGGTTGATCACCATCACGATGCCTGCCAGCAACAGCTGTACCAGTCCCATGGCAATGTGGTTGCCGTCAAACCAGCGGGGCAGCGGCCAGCCCCACATCATGTGCCCCATGGAAAAGTACATCAGCACCAGCAAAAAGCCCAGCGAGGCGATGAGCCGCCGTTTCAGCTTGGGCGTTTCGTGGTCTGCTAGAGCATCCAGCTCTGCGCTGGTGCTGGCCGCTGCGGCGGCTTTTTTGGGGCTTGCGCCGTAACCGGCCTGCTCTACGGCACGGATAATGGCGGCATCCTCAGCGATGCCTTCTACGCCCATGGAGTTGGTCAGCAGGCTTACCGAACAGCCGGTGACGCCCGGCACGCTCTTTACGGCCTTTTCTACCCGGGCAGAGCAGGCCGCGCAGCTCATGCCGGTAACGTTGAATTGTTCCATTGTTGTTTCTCCTTGTGGTCAGTCTGCCCGGCGGGCGGTCATTTCATCAGCTTGGGCAGCAGCCGGAGCAGCTCCTCCAGCTTTTCGTCACTGCCGGCACGCAGGTCATCCGCTACGCAGCTGCCGATGTGCTGTGCCAGCAATTCCCGGGAAAAGCTGTTCAGCGCCGCATTGGCTGCGGCTACCTGTACCAGAATGTCCACACAGTAGGCGTCCTTTTCCAACATCCCGCGGATGCCGCGCACCTGCCCTTCAATGCGGTTCAGCCGGTTGAGCAGAGCTTTGTGTTCCTCTGGGCTGCGCACTTTGTGGCGGCAGCAGCAGGGGACAGCAGTGTCTGCCGCAGCGTCCGCTTCCGGCGTATCAACGCAGCAGCAACAGTGCTTTTTGGTCTCTTCCATATCGGAGTCGCTCCTTTCATAAACCCCCATGGGGTATATTTTCTTGCAACAGCAGTATAGCACATAATATCCGACAATTCAAGTAGGAAATGAAATATAAATAGTACAGCTGACAAAAAATGGTTCGGAAACGCCGCAGGCGTTTCTGAACCATAAATTAAAAGATGAAATTCCGCTGAACATGGCCAGAGCGCACGCGAGGGTCATTCAAAACCGTTGCACATAAGAAAACGAGGGAAGCCCCGCAGGCTTTCCCTCGTTGTAAGCTCTTACTTTACTTCCAGAATGCGCGGTGCAAACAGGCTCCACATCTTGCCCCACCAGTACCAGTCGTGGGAGACGTCACCGCCCCAGATCTCCAGATGTGCGGGCATACCCTGATCCTTCAGCAGATCGGCCAGTGCCTGCGTGTCGTCCAGTGCATCGCCCTCGTAGGCACCCTGACCGGCACAGAGGATCAGGCTGTTCTCCTCAGCCTTGGCCAGCGCCGGCTTGTTGGCAATGCCGTTCTCCTGCAAATAGGCAAGGGGAGCGCAGCGCAGCACCATGTCATCGCTGTCGGTGCCCCAGAAACGGGTCAGGTCGTAGATGCCGCCCATGCCCACGGCACCGGCAAACAGGTTGGGGCGGCGCAGACGGCAGTTCACGGCCTGATAGGCGCCCAGATCCACACCAGCGCACCAGATCTTGGTGCCCTTCTCGGCCTTGTTCAGGGTCAGGATGCGGGGAGCCAGCTCGCTTGTCAGGTAATTGAAATACTTTTCCTGTATCTCGGCCCGGCGGCGGGGAGCCGTGTCCCCGGCCAGCAGGCTCTCGGCATCGATGCTGTCGGCGCAGAACAGCTGCACCTTGCCTTCATTCAGCAGCGGGGCAATGGCATCGGGCATCCCGTTGTTTTCCCAGTCGTAAAAGCGGCCGCCCCGCGCGGGCAGAGCCAGCACCGGCGTACCGGCATGGCCGTAGACCTTGAACTCCATCTCGCGGTCGAGCACCGCGCTCCACTCCTTATAATAAGTGCCTTCCATCATGAAAATGCTCCTCCTGTCAGATGAATTGATTGCGTGCCGCGTCGTAGGCATAGCCCACGGCGGAAAGTGCCTTGCACAGGGCGTCCCTGTCGGCGTCCATGTCGTCGCAGAGGGCGTCGAGGCTGGGGTAAAAATCGCGCAGTTTCAGGTTGACCACGCTCAAAAGCATGATCGGGTCGCTCGGCAGTGCCATCTCAGTTTCCTCCCAAAGTCCGGTGATAAAATAAAAAGCCGG
>OIMN01000008.1_pt1 | contig 30444 bp, 27 predicted proteins | sample 1584861 | NCBI WGS metagenome assembly OIMN01 (sample SAMN02674597, study PRJEB24791) | human gut metagenome, SKBSTL013 | isolation source: stool | host: Homo sapiens | place: USA | reverse complement strand
GGAATTTGTTCGCTTTCAGCGAACAAATTATGCGCGCGGCAGACTGCAAGCCTTTTGTCAAAAAAGGGCTTCGCCCTTTTTTGACAAGCTGATTACATTCTGGCGGCGTAGTAGTTCATCAGGCAGCCGTCCAGGATGATCTCCTTCTCATCCTGGGTCAGGCCCCGGACGTGGAGCAGCAGGTCATGGGTGCTGCCGTCGCGGCAGATGACCTGGGCGGGGATGTCCTCTGCGCCGTTTTCGATGGCGGCCCGGATGCCGGGCACGAACACGCAGTCGCCGGGCTGATAATCGAAGGGCGTGCCCTGGTCGATGGTGAAGGGCAGGATGCCCCAGTTGATGCAGTTGCTGCGATAGCGCTTGGTGGCGTATTCATAGCAGATGTTGGCGAAGCCGCCCAGGACCTTCTGGCAGGAGGCGGCCTGCTCCCGGGCGGAGCCGTCGCCGGGCTTGTTGGCAAACACGCAGGAGCCGAACTGGGTGTTCTTGGCCAGTGCCTGGGCGTCGCCAACCCGGCCCAGAACCTCCAGCAGACCGGCGGGGACGTCGCCCTGGCGGCGCTGGGCCTCCCGGGTGGCCACGTCCTTGGCCCGGGGGACATACTCCGGCACCCGGCGGGACAGGGTAAACTCCGCCAGACGCAGGGGGTTGGAGCGATAGGAGGAGGTCTCGCCGGAGGGGATCAGCTCGTCGGTGGTGGTAACGGGATCATGGATCACGGCGGCCAGCTCCACCAGCAGGTTCTCGGTGAGATTGTACATCTTGGGCCAGTCGGTGATGTTGGGGCCCATCACCAGCTCCACGCTGGGATCGGCCTTGCCGAAGCCGTAGTACAGGCGGTTGTCATACACTTCCTTGTCGAAGTGATACTCGTGGTGAACGGGGGTATAGTCCACATCGGTGGCGGCGGTGATGCGACCGCCGTTGGCGGCGGTGGCGGCGATGGAGCGGGCGTCCATCAGGCACACGGCGGCGAACTGTCCCTCGCCGGGCTTGGAGCCCTCGCGGTTGGGGAAGTTGCGGGTGGTGTGCCGCAGGGACAGACCGTTGTTGGCGGGCACGTCCCCTGCGCCGAAGCAGGGACCGCAGAAGCTGGGTTTGATGATGGCGCCGGAGGCCAGCAGGTCGGCGGTGGAGCCCACCTTCATCAGCTCCAGGGACACGGGCACGGAGGTGGGGTACACGTCGAAGCTGAAGGCACCGGAGCCGGTATAGTGGCCGCGGACGATATCCGCCGCCTCGGTGATGTTGTCAAACAGACCGCCGGAGCAGCCGGCGATGACGCCCTGGTCGGCCCAGACGGCGCCGTCGTGGATCTTGCCGGTGAGCTGGGGGTTGGCCTTGGGGAAGCGGCGCTTGGCGTCGGCCTCCACCTTGGCCAGCAGCTCCTGGGCATTTTCCAGGAACTCGTGGATGGTCCAGGCGTTGGAGGGGTGGAAGGGCAGGGCGATCATGGACTCCATCCTGCTCAGGTCGATGGTGATCATCTTATCATAATAGGCGTCCTGGCCCGGGTGCAGGGGCTTGTAGTCCTCGGGCCGCTTGTGGGCCTCGTAGAAGCCCCGGGTGACCTCGTCGGTCTCCCAGATGGAGGACAGACACGTGGTCTCCGTGGTCATCACGTCGATGCCATTGCGGAAGTCGATGGGCAGGCTCTTGATGCCGGGGCCTGCAAACTCCAGAACGCAGTTGTTCACAAAGCCGCTTTCAAAGGTGGCCTTCACCAGGGCGATGGCCACGTCGTGGGGGCCAATGCCCTGCCGGGGCTTGCCGGTGAGATACACCAGCACCACCTTGGGCATGGGGGTGTCCCAGGTGTTCTTCAGCAGCTGCTTGGCCAGCTCCGGGCCGCCCTCGCCCACGGCCATGGTGCCCAGGGCGCCATAGCGGGTGTGGGAGTCGGAGCCCAGGATCATGGAGCCGCACTTGGCCATCTGCTCCCGGGCGTAGGAGTGGATCACGCTCTGGTTGGCGGGGACGTAGATGCCGCCGTACTTCTTGGCGGCGGACAGGCCGAACATATGGTCGTCCTCGTTGATGGTGCCGCCCACGGCGCACAGGCTGTTGTGACAGTTGGTCAGGGCATAGGGAATGGGGAATTCCTTCATGCCGGAGGCCCGTGCCTGCTGGATGATGCCCACATAGGTGATGTCGTGGGACACCATGGCGTCAAACCGGATGCGCAGCTGCATGGGATCCGGGGACTCGTTGTGGGCCTGCAGGATCTGCCAGGCCATGGTCCGGCGGCGGGCTTCCTCCTGGGCCGTGGCCGCAGTTTCCTGGGGAACGCCGTTTACCAGGTACATGCCGTGGTCGGTGAGCTGGATCATAATGGATATACCTCCTACACATTTCCTCTGCGGCGGGCGCAGAGTCCTTCTTTTTCTGGTCCATGTTAAATGTAGCACACCCGCCCGGGGTTGTGAATCGGTTTTCCGCAAAAATCCCGCCCGGGGCGCATTTTCTCCATTAAGCACATGAAAACACCGAATGGTTTGGTAAAAATGCGTTCCGTGCAGGGCAGACTTGCAAAATGTTTCGTCAGAATAGAATCTGTAGCCCGGTTTACAAAATCTCAGGGCGGGCGTCCGGTTTCATACTGCAAAACCGGCAAGGGAAATTGCACAAATTTTCCGTCTCAAGGACAAACTTGCGACACCTGTGCGTATGTGACAAACAAAAAGAGGGGGAATACACGATTCCACGCTTTAACTTGACAAAGGGATTGGCGTATGATAAGCTGATAGGAGTTTACAACACGTCAACTATATAAAGGAGGTCATTTGATATGCGTGTTCGTGATATGGAGATCGGTGAGGTGCAGGAGCGGTTTGCCAACCTGGTGTGGGACCATGAGCCCATCCCCTCCGGCCAGCTGGTGAAGCTGTGCGAGCAGGAGCTGAATTGGAAAAAGCCTACCACCTATACGGTGCTGCGGAAGCTGTGCGAAAAGGGGCTGTTTCAGAATGTGAACGGAGTGGTGTCCTCGGTGATGAGCCGGGAGCAGTTTGCCTCCCGCCGCAGCGAGCAGTTTGTGGACAACGCCTTCCACGGCTCCCTGCCGGCCTTTGTGGCGGCCTTTACCGCCCAGAAGGGCCTGTCTGCCCAGGAGGCGGAGGAAATTCAGCAGATGATCGACAAATTCCGGAAGGAGGAGTGACCGTGCTGAGCCGGATCTTCCTGGCGGTGGCGGGTATGAGCGCCAACGCCGGACTTCTGGTGCTGGCCATCCTGGCGGTGCGGCTGGTGACCCGGCGGCGGATGCCCAAGTGGGGCAACTGCCTGCTGTGGGGGCTGGTGGCGGTGTGCCTGATGTGCCCGGTGCTGCCGGAAAGCGTTCTCAGCGTCCGGCCCCAGCCGGGGCAGGCGGCGCTTCCAGCCGCCGCGGCCATGGAGACGGCCTCCCCCGGAGCGGGGATTACCCTGACGGACCTGGCCTGGGTATGGCTGGTGGGCATGGCGGCGGTGCTGGGCTGGGCGGCGGCGAGCTATCTGCGGCTGCGGCGGCAGGTGGCGGCCTCCATCCGGGTGGGGAAGCAGGTTTACCTCTGCGACGACATCTCCTCCCCCTTTATTCTGGGCATTTTCCGGCCCCGGGTGTATCTGCCCTCGGGGCTGGAGGGGGAGACCCTGCAAAGCGTGCTGCGCCACGAGGGGGCCCATCTGCGCCGCCGGGACCACTGGTGGAAGCCGCTGGGTCATCTGCTGGTGGCGGTATACTGGTTCCACCCCCTGATCTGGGCGGCGTATGTCCTGCTGTGCCGGGACATTGAGCTGGCCTGCGACGAGCGGGTGGTGCGGGATATGAACCGGGCCCAGCGGGCCGCTTATTCCCAGGCCCTGCTGGACTGCGCCATGCCCCGGCGGCGCAGGCTGGTGCTGTGTCCCCTGGCCTTCGGCGAGGTGGGGGTCCGGGACCGGGTGAAGTCGGTGCTGCACTATCGCCGCCCCGGGGTGTGGCTGTCGGCGGCGGCGGTGCTGCTGTGCGCCGCGCTGGCCATGACCTTCCTCACGGAGCCAAAGCCCGCCCGGACCGGGGTATCCCCGGAGACCGCTTCCGGTCAGACAGACCCCGACCGGCTCCGGGAGACCAGCTCCAAGGCCCTGATCGTCTCCTCCACCCTGGACCCCGCCGCCCAGCGGATCAGCTACACGGTGCAGCTGACGGAGGAGTCGGAGGACTGGATCGCCCAGAAGCAGTGGTACGGCGTGGCCAGCTACGCCGACGTGGAGATCTTCTACCCCGAGGCGGGGTCTTACTATCGGCAGACGGATGTGCCCCATCTGCGGTTTTATGAGTGGGGCCTTGCCGACCAGCCCACGGACCTGGAATCCCAGCGGCCGGACACGGGCACCCGATACAATGACTACATCGTGGATTCCGTAACGGTGCTCAGCGTGGACGGGGTGCAGCGCTCGACCTTCCGCCGGGTGGGCCAGTCCCTGCTGCTGGAGGAGGACCCGCGGTATTCCGGCGGCAGCGTGTCCTTCCACGCCTGGCTGCAATAACATCCATTACATAACGGAAATCAAAGAAGGGGGAAAGGCCGTATGTTTGCCAGACACGGCATTCAGAACGCCCTGCGCACCCGCAGGCGATCGGTGGCATTTCTGCTGCTGATGACCCTGCTGGTGACGCTGCTGGGCACATCCCTGGGGCTGAGCTTCGCCCTGCAGGAGACCCTGCGCCAATGCCGGGAGAATTATTCCACCATCGGACTGGTGGAGTATCTGGGCCCGGGCTATCCCTCCACCGCCCGGGTGGTGGAGGACGCCGGAGAGGTTCTGGCGAAGTTTGAAAGCAGGCTGGACCGGTCGGACCCGGCCCTGGTGGACTGGGAGCCCACCCGCATGGCCCTGGGCTATACCCCGGCGCTGGAGTCGCTGACGGACTACTCCGTGCTGGAAAACCGCTTTGCGCTGGTGATCCGGCTGACGGAGCAGGCCACCCGGCGCATCAAGGGCCAGGACCCGGATTTCTATCCGCTCCTGGACCCGGACGGTCAACTGGTCTGGCAGTGGGGCACGGGTACCCCGGACCGGGAAGTGAAGCTGCCGTATTACTATGCCAACGTCGTCGAGACCCTGTTCAGCGGCGAGCGGCTGACTGCGAATCAGCCGGTGCTGCTGGACGTGCAGGAGGGCAGCAGCGCCGACCTGAGCCAGGATTACCATATGCCCTCGGACACCATCTGGAAGGCCGGGCACTACTATCTGGTCCAGGGGATCTACACGGAGAACACGCTGCTGGGCCCGTCCTATAAGCAGCTGTGCCCCGAGCCTTACCAGGCCAACGGCGTGTCCCTGAGCCAGGTCAGCGCCATCGACATCACCCGGCCCCGACGGCACCTGCGCCCAGCTGGACGGCAGCACCGATATCGAGGCCGTGGGCTGGACCTTCCAGGTCACCAGCCACAGCCTGACGGCCCAGGCCACGGACCGCCCGGCGGACCTGCTGCCCTTCCAGCAGGATGAGCTGACCCTGGTCCAGGGGGACTACTACGCCGCCGGCAGCAAGAGCTGCTTGATTTCCCAGACGCTGGCCGATGACCTGGGGCTGGACGTGGGCGGCAGTCTGCCCCTGTCCCTGGCCGTCCGGGAGGACACCCTGGTCCCCTACAGCTATTGGAACAGTCAGGGCTTCGATGCCCAGGACACCTATACCGTCAGCGGCATTTTCTCCGCCAACGAGGAATACGATTCCATGGTGTATATCCCGGTGCGGGAGGACGTGGACATGACGGTGAACCACTGCTCCTATACCCTGGGGCAGCTGCAGATTCGGAACGGCCAGGCCCAGGCGTATGTGGAGCGGCTGCAGCAGCAGCTGCCCGGCTCCATCCAGATCACCGTATACGACCAGGGCTACACCGCCGTGTCCCAGTCTCTGGAGGATATGCTGCGGATGGTGCAGATCATCGCCGGGGTGTGCCTGGCGGTGGGTCTGGGCTTTTTGGTGCTGTTCGGCTATCTGCTGGTGTATCGCCAGCGGGGCGTGGGCCGCACCATGATCCGCGTGGGCGCTGCCCGGCGGAACGTGCATACCTATTTCCTGTTCTGCGCCGGAACGGTGGCCCTGCCTGCGGCGGTGCTGGGATGGATCCTCAGCCGGTGCGTGGGTCTGGGCGTTCTGAAGCTGCTGGAGCTGATGCTGGAAAACGGCGCGTCGGCGGAGCTGTATTTCAGCAACACCGCCCTGGCCATGCAGCGCACGGCCACGGAGTATCTGGCGGCCCCGGGCTGGGGGATCCTGGCCCTGATCGCCCTGGCCACCCTGATCCTGGCGCTGGTCTCCTGCCTGGTGTTCAGCGTGGTCAGCCTGGAGCGGCGGCATAAGCGCCGCCGGACCCGGCATACCGCCCAGGGCGCCCGGTCCCGGAGCCTGAAGGGCGGCGCGCTGACCTATGCCCGGCTTTCGGCCCGGCGAGGGGGCTTCCGGTCCCTGGTGCCGGTGCTGGCGGGCGTATGCGCGGCGGTGCTGTTCTGCCAGCTGACGGGCACCGTCACCCGCTATGACCAGCAGCTGATGAAGCTGCGCTCGGACAGCTCCGTCCGGGGCTTCCTGACGGATATCCGCGGCCAGTCCACCAGCGGGCTGGCCCTGGGCGACGGCGTGGTGGAGGGGATCAGCCAAATCCCCGGCGTGGCCGACGTGACCTATCTGACCACCGCGCCCTACTATTTCAACGGCTTCTATCGGGACGGCAAGTTCGCCGGAGGTCCCGGCCAGCGGGAGCAGCCCATTGGCTCCTTTGCCGCCGAGCGATATGAGGACGAGCTGCGGTCCGGGCCCAAGCTGGTGTTTACCAACAGCCTGAAAGGCGCGCCGGAGTTCCTGTCCCGCACCTCGGTGGAGGTGGAGTGGCTGGAGGGCTATGACGAGGGCTTCCTGGCCGCCGACCCCACGCTGGAGATCGACCCCAACACCGGTCACATCGTGAAGGATAAGCCGCCGGAGAACCGCTGCCTGATCCCCACGGACATGATGGACGAGTACGGCATCCGGCTGGGCGACTGGATCTGGCTGGAGACCATCACCTATCCCTACACGAACTCCAACGACACCCAGATCATCCAGGTGGCCTTCCGGGTGGTGGGAGCCTTTGTGCAGACGGGCCGGGCCAACAACATCTATGCGAACCTGGATATGCCCAAGTATTTCCTGGACCTGTCCATGGCCTCCGTTTATGAATGGAGCACCCAGGATCTGCCGGGCGGGACCATCCTCACCCGCGGCGGCATTTGTATGCGGCAGGCGTACAGCGGGGCCACGTTCTCCATCCCCAGCTGCACGGACCTGACCTCCGTGAAGCAGGCCCTGCACGACATGGGCCTGTCGGAGGTGGGGCGGATCAGCAGCATCCGCAACTTCGTCATCATCAACGACGCGGCGTACCTGACCACGGAGCGGGCCGCCGCCCAGCGCCTGTGGTATATGCAGCACCTGTTCCCGGTGGTGTATGCCATCGCCCTGGGCCTGGCGTATCTGCTGGCATTTTTACAGGTGCAGTCCCGGCGGCGGGAGCTGCGCACCATGCGCAGCGTGGGCGCGGACCGGAAAACCGCCTATGGGAGCCTGTTTTTGGAGCAGCTGATGCTGGCCGCGCTGGGAGCCGTCCTGGGAGCGGGCCTGTGCCTGGTCCTGGGCTGGGGCAGCAGGCTGGGCCTGGGCCTCACCGCCGCCTTTGCCGTGCTGTGGCTGCTGGGGGCCCATGTGGCCCTGTGCCGGGCCAACAGCCGCCATATTCTGAAAAACCGCAGGGAGGTTGAATGATATGCCGATTCTGGAATTGAAAGACGTGCGCTACAGCTACAGTCCCGAGAAGGTGGTGCTGCGGGGTGTGAACTGCGTCTTCGAGTGCGGCACCCTGTACGCCCTGGTGGGCAAGTCCGGCGCGGGCAAGAGCACGCTGCTGAGCCTGATGACGGGGCTGGACCTGCCGGAAAGCGGCCAGGTGCTGTTTGAGGGCACCCCCACCGGGGACATGGACCTGGACGAATACCGCCGCCGGAAGGCCGCGGTGATCTATCAGGACTTCGCCCTGTTCCCCATGCTGACAGCCCTGGAGAACATCGAGTACCCCATGGAGCTGTGCCATGTGGACGCCAAGGAGGCCCGGCAGCAGGCGCTGGCGCTGGCCCGGCGGGTGTCCCTGCCGGAGGAGCTGCTGGACCGCTATCCCACCCACATCAGCGGCGGCGAGCAGCAGCGTGTGGCCATCGCCCGGGGCCTGACCATGGACCGGCGGCTGCTGCTGGCAGACGAGCCCACCGGCAACTTAGACAGCGAGAACAGCGACAACATCATCGACCTGCTGCTGAAGCTGGCCCATGACGAAAACCGCTGCGTCATCGTGGTGACCCACGACCTGTCCGTAATGGACCGGGCCGACGTGGTGTACCGCATCAACGACGGCCTGCTGGAGCGCCGGTAACGGGGAAACGCAGATAATAAGAGGGAGAGGCTCCGGCCTCTCCCTCTTAATTATTGGGTTATTGTTTTTTCTTCTGGCGGGACTCGATCTTCTTTCCCGCCCACTGGGCCAGCTTCAGGCAGACGGCGGTGGCCGCCGTCAGCAGTGCGCCGCCCAGGGCCAGCTGCTTTTTCATGTTCATGGCCGGATCAATAGGCCAGCTTCTCGGTGAGGTACGCCTTCAGCTCGCTGATGGGAATCCGCACCTGCTCCATGGTGTCCCGCTCCCGGACGGTGACGCAGCGGTCGCCGGGGTTCTCGCCGTCGCCCACGGTGTCAAAGTCCACGGTGATGCAGAAGGGGGTGCCGATCTCGTCCTCCCGGCGATAGCGCTTGCCGATGGAGCCGGTCTCGTCGAAGTCCAGCATAAAGTCCTTGCACAGGTCGTTATAGATCTCCATGGCAGGCTCCGACAGCTTCTTGCTCAGGGGCAGGATGGCCGCCTTATAGGGGGCCAGAGCCGGGTGCAGGTGCAGCACCACCCGCACGTCGTCCTTGCCGTTCTTGTCCTGGCCCACCACTTCCTCGTCATAGGCGTCCACCAGGAAGGCCAGGGTCACGCGGTCAGCGCCCAGGGAGGGCTCGATGACATAGGGGATATAGTGCTCGTTGGCCTCCTGATCGAAATAGGACATGTCCTTGCCGGAGGTCTTCTGGTGGGCGGTCAGGTCAAAGTTGGTCCGGCTGGCCACGCCCCACAGCTCGCCCCAGCCGAAGGGGAACAGGAACTCAAAGTCCGTGGTGGCCTTGGAATAGAAGCACAGCTCCTCGGGGTCGTGGTCCCGCAGCCGCAGGTTCTCGTCCTTCAGGCCGATGGAAAGCAGCCAGTTGTGGCAGAAGGTCCGCCAATACTGGAACCACTCCAGGTCGGTGCCGGGCTTGCAGAAGAACTCCAGCTCCATCTGCTCAAACTCCCGGACCCGGAAGATGAAGTTGCCCGGGGTGATCTCGTTGCGGAAGGACTTGCCGATCTGGCACACGCCGAAGGGCAGCTTGCGCCGGGTGGTGCGCTGGGTGTTGACGAAGTTGGTGAAGATGCCCTGGGCGGTCTCGGGACGGAGATACACGGTGTTCTTGGCGTCCTCGGTGACTCCCTGGAACGTCTTAAACATCAGGTTGAACTGGCGGATATCGGTGAAATTATGCTTGCCGCAGGAGGGGCAGGGGATGTTGTGCTCCTCAATGAAATCCTTCATCTCCTGCTGGGTGAAGGCGTCGATGGGCTTGGGCAGCTCTACGCTCTCCTGCTGGCACCAGTCCTCGATGAGCTTGTCGGCCCGGAAGCGCTCCTTGCACTCCCGGCAGTCCATCAGAGGATCGGAGAAGCCGGACAGATGGCCGCTGGCCACCCAGGTCTGGGGGTTCATGAGGATGGCGGCATCCTGGCCCACGTTATAGGGGTTCTCCTGGACGAACTTCTTCCACCAGGCCCGTTTCACGTTGTTTTTCAGCTCCACGCCCAAAGGACCGTAGTCCCAGGTGTTGGCCAGGCCACCGTAGATCTCGGAGCCGGCGAAGATGAAGCCCCGATTTTTGCACAGGGCCACGATCTTGTCCATGGTCTTTTCCGTGTTTTTCATGTGTCAAATCTCCTTTATGTGATGTTTTTGGATGCAAAATAAAAGCCGCCCCGAGCCATAACAGCTCAGGGCGAACGAAATAACGTCCGTGGTTCCACCTGAATTTGGATATATCCACACTCTTGCGCCGGTAACGGGGCGTCCGGCGGGCATTTCCTCCCGCGGCTCCGGGCTGCCGCACCCATCATCGCCTATAACAGCATGAGGATACCATGTTTTTCCCGCCGCGTCAAGGAAAATTTGCGGCCTATTCCAGGGACATGACGTACACCTGGCAGGGGTTTCCTTCGTCCCACAGGGTGGGGAACACCTCAAACTCCCGGAAGCCCAGGGCCAGATAAAATCGGTTGGTCCGGTCGTACTCCTCATATTTCCCCATCTGCACGGTTTTCACCTGCATAAAGGCGTACCCGGCCCCGGAGGCGGCGTCCCTGGCCTGCCGGAACAGCAGGCGGCCTATGCCCTGGCGGTGATACTCCTTCCGAATGCCCATGACGTACAGCTCCACGGTGGCGTTTCCCGTTTCCTTCAGATACAGAAAACCCACCGGTCTGTTCCGGTCATAGGCGCAGAAGAATATCCTGCCTGCACTTTCCCGGATATACTCCTACCGGGCCTCCGGAATGCCGAACCACTCCGGCAGCGCCTCCAGAATCAGGCGCGTTACGGCCTGTTTTTCCGCCGAATCGGTAAGTTGTCTGATCTCCATAATTCCCCTCCGTCACATGGGAGACGTGACCCACAGGTATCCCAGCACGGCTATGCTGACGGCCATAACGGCCAGCACCCCGCCGCCCAGGGCCTTGCGCCCGGACCGGAAGGCGATGACCGCAAGGCCGGTCAGGGCCAGATAGGCAAGCAGTAAAATAAAGGTAAATCCCATGACGACCTCCTTAAAAACACTGGAATGCCCTGTATTCTATCACAGAACCGGATCATCCACAAGCCGCCGCGTCAAGGAAAATTTGCGGCTTATTCCGCCGGGTCCGCAGTTTCTATGTATAGCTCCTCCGCATCCTCCAGCGCGCGGCGAAGAACTCTTGCATAGGGGATAGCCAGGGGAATCTGCTCCAAGGGGTCGATTACATCGTCCACAGCTCCGCACAACAGGGCATACATTTTCTGATAGTCCGCCATTTCACACCTCCAAATCGTCTACGCATAGCCTATAGTAGCACGCGTAGCCTATTTTGGCAAGCCCTTTCGGATATGCTATAGGAAAAAGTCCGGGAGGTGCAGCATGAAAACCAACGAGGCGGTCCGGGACCGCATTCTTCGTCTTTGCCAGGAGCATGACATGACCATCAACCGGCTGGCCACGGTCAGCGCACTGCCGCCGTCCAGCATCAAGAACATCCTGTATGGGAAAAGCCGGAATCCGAAGCTGCTGACCATCAAGCTCATCTGCGACGGCCTGGGGATCACCCTGGGGCAGTTTTTCACCGCCCCGGAGTTTGACAACCTGGAGCAGGAGCTGGAATAAAATAAAAAGGACGTCCTCTCGGGACGTCCTTTGGTTTGGCTTCATCAACCGATCTGATTCAGCTTCAGAGTCAGAGCGCTCTTCTTGTGGGCTGCATTGTTCTTGTGCATCAGACCCTTGGCAGCGGCCTTGTCGATGGACTTCACTGCGACCTTGTAAGCGCCCTCGGCCTCGGTGCGATTGCCTTCCACGGCAGCAGCCTCGAACTTCTTGATAGCAGTCTTCAGCGCAGACTTGTTGGCCTTGTTGCGAGCGTTACGAACCTCGGCGATCAGCACGCGCTTCTTAGCAGACTTGATATTCGGCAAACCAAACACCTCCCCGGCGATAAATTTTCTTGCACGGGCACTTAAATACCCAGGCAGGATAGTATTTTATCACCTTTGCCAGAAAATTGCAAGCACTTTTTGAAATTTATCTGTAGTTTTTCGTATAATTTCTTCTCTCCCGGGGAAACTGGGCTATAGCCACAATATTTGGTGTTTTCTGGGGGGCGATGACCATAGATATGAGCATGACACGAACGGACCTGGCGCTGGAATCCGTCCAGGCCGCTGCAAAAGTGGCCCGGGAGGATGCGGTTCCCGGGGTCCGCAGCCAGGAGAACCGGCGGGAAGGCTATGCCATAACACACATCCGGATCGAGAGCGACGTCGGGGCCCAGGCGCTGGGGAAGCCTGTGGGCCGATATGTCACCGTGGACCTGGGGCCGTATTTCCGCCGGGAGGAGGACTATTTTGACCGGGGCGTCCGGTGTCTGGCGCAGGAGCTGCGGGGAATGCTGCCGGAGGGACCGGTGCTGGCGGCGGGTCTGGGGAACCGGGCCATGATCTGCGACGCCGTGGGCCCGGCGGTGGTGGACAATCTGTTGGTGACCCGCCACATGATCCGGGCCATGCCCCGGCAGTTCGCGGATTTCCGCCCGGTGGCGGCAGTGTGCCCCGGCGTTCTGGCCCGCACGGGCATGGAAGCCCTGGAGCTGGTGCGGGGAGCCGTGGAGCGGGTGCATCCGGCGGCGGTGATCGCCGTGGACGCTCTGGCTGCCCGGGACAGCGCTCGCCTGTGTGCCACGGTGCAGCTGTCGGACACGGGGCTGGTGCCCGGCTCCGGCGTGGGCAACCGCCGCAGCGCCCTGGACCGGGGCACCCTGGGGGTGCCGGTGATCGCCGTGGGCATCCCCACGGTGGTGGACGCCGACCCCCGGGCGGGGCTGTTCCTGACCCCCCGGGACATCGACCAGCGGATCCGGGAGCTGGGCCGCCTGCTGGGTTACGGCATCACCCTGGCCCTGCAGCCGTCCCTGACGGCGGCGGACGTCACCGCTCTGCTGGGGTAGGGGAGGGCAGCTCCGGGCCCAGGTCCGTCATGCTTTTCAGGCTGATGCCCAGGGTGGACATGTTGTGCAGCAGGGCGGAGGTGGTGGGCGGCAGAAGGCCCGCCACGCCCAGCAGGATCAGCGACAGGTTGAAGCCCACGATGAACCGGTAGTTCCGGTGGATCCGGGCCATCAGGGCCTGACTCAGCCGGCGCAGGGTCACCAGCTCAAACAGATCCTCCGAGGCGATGGTGATGTCGGCGATCTCCCGGGCAATGGCCGCGCCGGTGGAGATGGCCACGCCTGCGTCGGCCTCGGACAGGGCAGGGGAGTCGTTGACCCCGTCGCCCACCATGATGACGGTGTGCCCGGCGGCCTTCTCGCTGCGGATGAAGGCGGCCTTGTCCTCCGGCAGCACCTCGGCATACACGGCGTCCACGCCTACCGCCCGGGCCACGGCCTGGGCGGTCTGGCGGTTGTCGCCGGTCATCATCACCACCTTGCCGATGCCGCAGGCGTGAAGGGCGGCCACGGCGTCCCGGGCCTCCCGGCGCAGGGGATCGTGGATGCAGATCACGGCGGCCAGCTCCCCGGCGATGCACAGGTACAGGTGGGAATAGGCAGGGGAGAGGGTCCGGAACTTCTCGTCCTCCCCCTCCGGCACCCGGCAGCCCTCGTCCTCGAACACGAAGTGGGCGCTGCCGATGAGGACCTTTTCCCCCTCCACCATGCTGGAGATGCCGTGGGCCACCACATACTGCACCTGGGAGTGGTACTCCTCGTGGGACAGGCCCCGGGCCCGGGCCTCCTCCACCACGGCGTTGGCCATGGAGTGGGGATAGTGCTCCTCCAGGCAGGCGGCCAGCCGCAGCATCTCCTGGGGGTCACGGCCGCCGAAGGGCACGATCTCCGCCACCCTGGGGGTGGCGTAGGTCAGGGTGCCGGTCTTGTCGAAAACGATGGTGTCCGCCTGGGCCACGGCCTCCATGAACCGCCCGCCCTTGACGGAGATATGGTGTCCGCTGCACTCCCGCATGGCGGAGAGCACCGCAATGGGAATGGCCAGCTTCAGGGCGCAGGAGAAGTCCACCATCAGCACCGACAGGGTCTTGGTGACATTCCGGGTCAGCAGATACGTCAGCGCCGTGCCGCCCAGGGTATAGGGTACCAGGCGGTCCGCCAGCCGGGAGGCCCGGTCCTCGGCGGTGGATTTCAGCTTTTCGGACTCCTCGATCATGCGGACGATGCGGTCATACCGCCCGCCGCCGGAGGCCTTTTCCACGCAGACCACGCACTGGCCCTCCTCCACCACGGTCCCGGCGTATACATAGCTGCCGGGCCGCTTGGCCACGGGCATGGACTCGCCGGTCATGGAGGACTGGTTCACCATGGCCTCGCCATCGGACACCCGGCCGTCCAGGGGGATCACGCTGCCGGTGCGGATGACGATGCGGTCCCCGGCCCGGACGGCGTCGATGGGGGTCAGTACCTCGGTGCCGCCGGCCTGGAGCCAGACCTGGTCTACATGCAGGGACATGGCCCCGGCCAAATCGGCCACGGACTTCTTGTGGGTCCATTCCTCCAGGATCTCCCCCAGCCGCAGCATGAACATCACGGACCCGGCGGTGGCGAAATCGCCCCGGGCCATGGACACGGTGACGGCGGTGGCGTCCAGCACGGCCACGGACAGGCGGCCATGCCACAGGGCCGAAAGCCCCTCCCGGATGTACTTCACCGACCGGATGACGGCCAGCGCCGTGGTCACCGGCGCCGGAAGGAACAGCCGGGAGACCATGCGGCGGGCCACGGTCATGATGAGCTTGTCCTCAAACTCCCGGTTCAGGGCCCGGGAGGTGTGCTCCGGCACCAGGTCCATGGCCTCCGCCCGGGGGAAGGAAAAGGCGGCCAGGGAGGCGATGACGTCCCCCCGGCCGCAGGCGAAGCAGACCACCGCGTCCCGGGTCCGGTCATAGACCTTCACCTCCGTGACGCCGTCCACCGCCCGCAGATAGTATTCCAGAACGTCCGCCTGGCGCAGGGTCATGGCGGGGCAGTGCAGGCGGACCCGCAGCCGTCCGGCGGACTCATGGAGAATGCTGCATTTCATGGCTTATTCCGCCTCGGAAGCATCCTCGATCACGGCGTCGGCCTCCTGTTGGGCCCGCTGCTGGTTGATGGCCTTGGCGTCGGCGTAGATATCCTCCGCGTTCTCCCGGACGGCGGTGACGGTCTCCATAACGCTGTCCTTGGCCCGCAGCACGGCGGCGGTGGTGTGGGTATAGACCTTCTTGGCGTCCTTGCTGGACAGGACCTTGATGCCGGCGGTGCCGAACAGCACACCGGCGGCGAACAGACCGAATTTCTTCATGATGTTACCTCCTATGGTTTGATGACTTAAATTAGAGCAGTTTAACTCCTGGGGATACTATACCATTGCCCGGGGGGAAATGCAAGACGTTTTCAAAATAAACTGCACAAAATTGCGGAGTTCTTCCCGCAAAAAGCTGCAAATCTGCCGGAATCGGCAGCTTTCGGCGGGGCACACGGGCCCCGCCGCAGGGAACGGGGCGGCTTCCGGGATGCGTCCGTAGGGGCCGGGTTCTACCCGGCCCGAGAGCACCGGGACAAAAAGCCAGAGGCGGACCGGCGGTCCGCCTCTGGGGGGCATAGTCGAATGCAATTACTTCTTGATTTCTCCATTAGCGGCGGCGGTCAGATAGGCATTAATGAAACCATCAATATCGCCGTTTCCCCGCAAAGCGGGGCTTTGCGGGGCCCCCGGATCAAACCATGCCGGTCGGAAGTGAATTCCGCCCGGCCAAGGTTTTGCCTGCGGCAAAACGCTTGTGCGCCGCGCAGCGGCGATGTCATGGACGGCTGGCGGCCCTTATTTCTTGATCTCGCCGTTGGCGGCGGCGGTCAGGTAGGCGTTGATAAACCCGTCAATATCGCCGTCCATGACGGCCTGGATGTTGCCCATTTCGTAGCCGGTGCGGGTGTCCTTGGCCAGGGTGTAGGGCATGAACACATAGGAACGGATCTGGCTGCCCCATTCGATCTTCATCTGCACGCCCTTCAGGTCGCTGACCTTTTCGGCGTGCTGCTGCATCTTCAGCTCCGCCAGCTTGGCCCGCAGCATCTTCATGGCGTTGTCACGGTTCTGGAACTGGCTGCGCTCCGTTTGGCAGAACACCACGATGCCGGTGGGCAGGTGGGTCAGGCGGACGGCGGAGGAGGTCTTGTTGATGTGCTGGCCGCCGGCGCCGCTGGAGCGGCAGGCCTGCATTTCGATGTCCTCGGGGCGGATCTCGATCTCGCTGTCGTCGTCCAGCTCGGGCATGACCTCCACGGCGGCGAAGCTGGTCTGCCGCCGGGCGTTGGCATCGAAGGGGGACACCCGGACCAGCCGGTGGACGCCGTTTTCGCTCTTGAGGTAGCCATAGGCGTTGTCGCCCTCGATGAGGATGGTGGCGGACTTGATGCCCGCCTCGTCACCGGCCTCGTAGTCCATCAGCTGATAGGTGTAGCCGTGGCGCTCGGCCCAGCGGGTGTACATGCGGTAGAGCATCTCGGTCCAGTCCTGGGCCTCGGTGCCGCCTGCACCGGCGTGGAAGGTGAGAATGGCGTTGTTGGCGTCGTATTCGCCGGACAGCAGAGCCGCCAGACGGCGCTCGCTGATCTCCTTTTCCAGGTTGTCGTACCCGGCGGTGACCTCCGGCAGCAGGGAGGCGTCGTCCTCCTCCTGGGCCATTTCGCACAGGGTCACGGTGTCCTCCCACTCGGACACCAGCCGGTCATATTTCCTGATGCGGTGCTCCAGGCGCTTGATTTGCTGGGACACCTTCTGGCTGTGCTCGATGTTGTTCCAGAAGCCGTCCTGCTCCGTCTCGGCCTGCAGGTCCTTCAGCTCCTGGCGGTCCTTGGGGATGCCCAGGGCCTTCTCCAGCTCGCCCAGAGTGGGCTCCAGGGCCTGGAGCTTCTGTTTATACTCGTCGTATTCAATGACTGCCATAGTCGGTCGTCTCCTTATCGAAAAAAATTCCTTAGCTTATCTATTATAGCCGGATATGGCTGTTCTGTAAAGGAAAATATACCCGTTTCCGGGAACTTTTCTTCACAGGATGAAGCCGCCGTCGCAGGTGAGCACCTGGCCGGTGATGAAGGAGGCCCCGTCCCCGGCCAGGAAGGCCACGGCGTGGGCGATGTCCTCCGGCGTGCCCAGGCGGCCCAGGGGCGTTTCCTGAGCCAGCTGGGGCAGTACCTCCGGCGGCAGGGCATCCAGCATATCCGTGCGGATGACCCCGGGGGCCACGCAGTTGACCCGGATGTGGGTGGGGGCCAGCTCCATGGCCAGGGACCGGGTCAGGCCGATGAGCGCCGCCTTGGTGCAGGAGTATGTCACCTCACAGCTGGCGCCCCGCTGGCCCCAGATGGAGGAGATGTTCACGATGCAGCCTGCGTGCTGGTGGAGCATGTGGGGCAGCACCGCCTGGATGGTGTGGAACGCGCCGTCCACGTTGACGGAGAAGTAGCGGCGCCACAGCTCCTCAGAGATGTCCTGGAACAGGGCCTGGCCCGCCACACCGGCGTTGTTCACCAGCAGCGACACCGGGCCGAAGGTTTCCTCCACCCGGCGCACCATGGCCTCCACCTGGTCCCGCTGGGACACGTCCGCCCGGACCATCATGGCCCGGCAGCCCTCCGCCGTCAGCTGCTCCAGCAGTGACCGGGCGCAGTCCTCCCGGACCCGATAGTTGATGCATACGGCCCAGCCCTGCCGGGCCAGCTCCGCCGCCACGGCCCGCCCGATGCCCCGGGATGAGCCCGTTACCAGCGCGATTTTTTCCATGATGTTTGTCCTCCTGGGTGGTTTTGAGGAGAGTATAGCAAAAAAAATGAAACTTGGCAAGAAAACTGTTGACAAATTGGGGCAGACCGTGTAAAATACATACTGTTCCGCGCGGTTAGCTCAGCTGGTAGAGCACATGCTTGACGTGCATGGGGTCACAGGTTCGAGTCCTGTACCGCGCACCATCTAAAAACCTTGTAACCATCATGGTTGCAAGGTTTTTTGCTTTGCCCAAAAGTGGAGTTAGCCTTATTTTTAGCCTTATGAAGTCACCCGATAGAAACGGACTGGATAAATTGCTCCATCCGCTGTGCGCTATCCTGCTTCATCTGCTTCGTAACATGTCCGTAAGCATCCAGAGTGAATGCTGCGGTGGCATGACCGAGATTTTCCTGCACGGTTTTAATGTCGTCGCCGCTTTTGATACAGGCAACTGCGTATGTGTGGCGCAGGTCGTGAAAACGGGTGGATGGCGCACCGATCTTCTTTACGATCCGCTTGAAGCAGTCGTACACCGTGCGATAGGATAGGTATCCGCCTGTTTGATTGGAAAAGACAAGACCATTCTCCTGCCAGGCATCGCCTGCTTCCAGCCTCATGCCGTTTTGCTTCAGCTTCTGCAGGCGAAACAGAAACACCACCGAGGGCGCAAGAGAGATGCTGCGAGTACGGTTGTTCTTCGGCGGAGAGAAGTAATATTGCCCGCCCTTTTTCTGCTCTTTGCGGAGTTGACGTTTCACGGTCAGGATGCCGTTCTCAAGATCAATATGCTCCCAGCCTAACCCAAGTATTTCGCCCTCCCGCAGCCCTGTAAACAGGGTGATTTTGTAAAGGTATTCGTGGGGACTTCCCTGGACTTCTTTCAGAAATGCAGAGACTTGATCTTCCTCCAGCGGGTGCATTTCCTTTTTGATAACACGGGGAAGTGTACAGGCATCCGTTGGATTGACGCGCAGATAACCGATCAGCACTGCTTGCTGCATGGCCTTGTGAAAAACACCGTGAATATTCTTTACCGTCTTTGCCGAAAGGGGATTGACTGTTGGGTCGATTGGAGAGACAAGCTGATTGTAAAAGTGCTGTACCGTATGGGCGTTCAGGGCTTCCAGCTTGATGTTCCCAAGATGCGGCGCAATATACAACTCCACATTCTTCTTGTAGAGATACGCCGTAGACGCTTTCACTCCACCAAGATAGTCCTGTGTCCAGATGTCCAGCCATTCTCCAACCGTTAGCTTACAAGGTGCTTTGTAGGTGCCATCGTCCAGCGACGCTGTGATCTGGCGCAGCTTCTGTGCCACTTCTTTCTGCGTCTTTCCGGTGATGCTGCGCTGGATCTGCTTGCCTGTGCCGGGGTCGAAGCCTTCTGTGTAGCGGCCCTGCCAGTAGGTATAGGTCTTTCCGTTCTTTGTTGTTGTGATTTTTCTGATGGAACCGGCGCCGCCGGCTCCTTTTCCTGTTTTTGTACGCGGCATATACGCTCCTTTCCGCCGCGCGGAATGTACCATCTCCATGATATATCCCGCGCGGCTGTTGTGCAAGTTTTATTTCTGTGACGAAGAGATTTACTTCCGCAGGAACTCCAGCAGTGCCTCCCGTGAAATACGAATCTGCCTACCGATGCGGACGCTTCGTATCTGGCCGCTGCGGATCAGCTCATAGGCGGTGTTGCGGCCAATGCCGAGGATGGGCATCAAGTCCTCTACCCGCAGGATCATGGGGAGATCGCTTAGATCACGGTACTTATTCTCCACGGGCAGAACCTCCCTTCACGGATGCCAGGTAAATGTCCGTCACATCGGGTCGCTCGTGTCCCAGCAGGCGAGACACGGTGAAATGAGCGTCCAACGGTGTCATGCCGCCGCTGACGAGGGACGTGTACTTTTCGGCGGCGTAGGTATGGCGCAGCCCATGGAAGGTAATGCGCCTGCCCAGTGCAGCGGGGTCACAGATGGCGTCGCGATGACGGCTGATAAACTGCTGCATACCGTTGATGGCTCGGTCGGTGGGGACGCCGTCCGGCACCAGCAGCTTGTGACCGCGTTCCGTTTTCTCCAGCAGTCGCTGCAGCATCATCGTAATACGGTCGTCCTCGATGGGAACGATACGCACCTTGCCGCCCTTGCCTTTCACGGTGAGGGCGTTTTCTCGCAGTGCACGCTCCGCCGCGGCGGTGTCCGTGCGGAAGCACTCATGGATGCGCAGACCGGCATAGCGGGCCAGATACAGGGCGAGGATGTAATCCTCCCGCTCCTCCGCCATGGCGCGGCCGATCAGCTTGCCGAACTCCGAGTTCGTCCATGTGCGATCCTGCTGCCCGAAGCGGCGGCGTTCCAGCGCAACGCCTAGCTCTTCGTTGCCCGGCAGCGTGTAACGGGGATGGGACATCTTGTCGTGGAAAAAGCGGATGGCGGAGAGGTCAGTTTTGATGGTGCTGGCCGACTTGCCCTGCGCCTGCAAATAGAGGACATAGCTCACCAGATGCTTGCCGCTGACGTTCTCCAGCTTTTGCAGGTGGTAGTGGGCGGCGAGGTAGGCGCAGAATCGCTTGACCGCCTCGTAGTAGCGGTCTTTCGTGCGGAAGCTGCCCTGTCGGTTGTGGCGAGCCAGCTTGTCCAACTGGGTAACGAGGGTGTGGTAAATGCCTTTTGTGGTCATATAAAGAAATCTCCTTGTAATCGTAGTCGTGTTCAGATGGACGCACTTCACCCGTTGGCAAGGAGAGCCATTTCCGGCGTATCTCCGCAGAAATGATAGACTGCCGCAGGCGGAAAGCCTTGGTGCTGTGTGTTTTTCGAGGTCTGCCCGTATGTCTGTCTCTCTTTACTTGTACCAGGTCAGTACGCTGCGGTATGGAGGTCTTTGACCTCTGCTCGTGTGAGCAACCGCGGACACCAGGCCGCTGAACTCGGCTGCGGAAGGCTCCGCCGGTGTCCTGTGATCCGCCCGGTGACGGATCGAGGAATGCGCGATACCCCGTATGACCGGTGCCGCACTCTGACTGCGGCATACAGGGCGGGAGCTTGCCTCTCCCTTGACGATTTTCCTGCCGTATCGTCCCAACGGCTTTTACAAAGCTCCTCTTTCCTGATCTGCGCCGAATTGATCTCGGCGCTCTTTCTTTTCCTGCGGTATCGCGGCGGTGGCAAGTGCCGCGACAAAATAATAAGCAAAAACGCAGGAAGAATCTTCCTGCCGTTTCGGCTTCATACGATCCTTCCTGCGTTTGCAGTATTGTTCAATTCTGGTGGCCACCCGTTTTTCGGGAGGCGCATTTTGACATACTTCGGGTTCTTAGTCAGAGCGAAAAGCTATTGATAGCCTTCCACCCGTGCCTGCTCTGCTCCGACCTAAATGCTTGATGCCTTAAGTACAGGCACATCATAGCACGGCGGCAAAGCGGCGTACAGGTGGAAAATGCCGCAAGAAAACTTCTCGCAGCATAGTCATTGAATCAAATGGGCGCAGTGACCCTTATCTCAAACGGGAGCATGGTGCTCCTCAGTACAAACTTAACAACGTGTGCGATCCGAAACGTGTTCGGAAACCCCATTGGGGCGGTGCACAAATAACTGGATGATTCTTATATACCACAATATGTTGTAGTTGTCAATATAAAATCATCTAAATAGTGCGTTTGGGAAAAGCGCGGGCAAAATGTAATACGCATTATCTCCGTATTAAATGCGTATTACAGACGTATCACAAAGATAATGCGTATTGTGTGCGTATTGTTCCCGCAAGGACTGACCTAATCGCATTTATGGCGAGACTAAATAGAGGCGCAATTTCCATCTCTGCTGGCCGTTAGCCTGAATCCAGCGGGGTATACCACCTATAAGAAAAGGCTTCCACATTCCACAGAGGCCTTTTCGCCGTAAGCCATAAAGTTGAAGTAACAAGGTCGTTACGCATTGTGCAAAACCGGAAAGATGACAATGCCCTATAGTCGATTCTGACTACAGGGCATTATCTCTTTTTACTGAAGTATTTTTCGCATCATGGATTCCACGCATTCGTCATTATCGAGTGTATAAACGTTTCTAGCTTCTCTGTACGCACGATCGGCATCGACCTCCGGCGTAGACCACCACATACGCAAATCCGACGAGCGGGTACCCGCCATGATGAACGAATTGAGCACGATTCGCTTTCCGTCCGCTGTGGGGGACAAGCGCGTTTCTAAATCCTTGATTGTTTTGTGAAACTCAATTTTGGGATCATCCGGGCGGATATGCATCAAACCTTTTGGGTCGATAAACGAAATGTATTGCGTTGCCGGCGTATCAATCCAGAGGATGTAATCAGGATAGAAATTGCCCGCCTCAAAGAAACCCATGCCGACCTTACTTTTGTTACGGAGCAAATACAGGGATTTGCCCGCCAACTCCGCTGCGTGATCGTCTACATATGATTTGAGATAATCCACAAATCGCATTTCGTCCGTATTCAGTGCTACGGGTGCCAACTGTATTTTCAGGTTGCTCTTTTCAAGGCAAATCAGCGGGGCATACAAATGCGAGCGAAAATCAAACAACACCAGCTTACCGCGGAAGAAATTCTTTTTGTAAACGTCAAGGCCGTTATTCGCCTGCAGCACAGCGGACATTTCCGCAACGAATGCATCCAGTTCATCGCCCTTGGGATCCATCGCACTCTGCTGAGCGTAGGTTAACGTGTATTCGTCGACAAAATTGCTGTTATCCGCATCCAGAATCGCATACTCCAGTCGTGGAACTTCCCATCTTTCTTTTTCATATTTAAAAAACTTATCCATATAGGATTTGAGTGCCATGACGGCGTAATCGGTTGCTGCCTCTAGCTTGGCGATTGAATTGATCTCTAGATGATTTTGCGGAATCAACAGTCCGTACCAGTCATCTTTCCGCAGTATATCAAGTAGCTTGTCCTTGACGATGCTGATGTTGAAATACCGCCTTTCGCTCTTATACGCCTGCAGCTCATCAAAGATCCGCTGGACATCCAGCAGTGGGAGAATATCCGCCGGAAGTGTTCGCGGCTCCAGCATGGATTCTATTTTGAAACTGTAAGTAGAATCGATTGTCTGGATTTTGCTGCGGCAGTCGATGACTGTTTTACTTTTGAGCAGGTAGCGCAGGAACCCCTGATCCGGCTTGTCCAGAATCAGCCGAGCAGCCTGCTGCTTGAAATTGGCTCCGTCTTTTACCTTGATGACATGGAGCTTTTTTTCTTTGACTTCATCAAAGCGGCTGATCACCGGTAGGCGGTACTCGTGGATTGTCTCATTGGTGGGTGTGCCTTCCTGCTCCAGATAGCTCTTAAAATCTTCCATATACTGTGCCTTTACGCCAAATATGGTCAGTGTTTCCAGTAACTCGATATGCTTGGGAGGCGTGACATTGGTATCCAGCTTGCGGGAACGCTTCAGGCATCCATTATATCCCTTCAAACGCACACCACGACCAAAAAGCTGAATGGCCTGCGATCCCTCACCTTTTGCAAAGTTGATCAGGCCCATAGTGGACACACGCCAGCTGTTCCAGCCCTCTGTAAACTTTCGGGAGCCAATTAGTATTTTAATCTTGGAATTCGGCGTATTGATATGCCGGAACAACGATTCTGAAACGAATTCCTCGTTGCTGATGATGATACCCTTCTGCTCACAGCTTTTCATCAGACCGGATGTGTCACCAATATTGATAACGCCGAAATAATCGCCGTACTCGCCTACCTTCAAGCCAATCTCACCGGTGACCTGCCGAATATTCTCCATCCGCAGGCGCGGTTCATCGGCGTTCCCGTCAGTATTGAATATAATACGAAGAATGTCCGAAAAGATTACAGCAGGATCCGGCTCCAAACCGAAAATCTCCTGCAGCGCACGAAAATCCTGATAGAACAACTCTCTGCCGCTGGCATCGACCAGATTAGTATCCGCGTTCAGCACGGCAAGGATATGCTCCATCGATTGCGCCCGGTTGTTCAGAAATTTGTTGAGGAAGAGCAGCACTTCTTCCACGTCCGTGAGCAAATTTTTTTCCGCCTGTGATAGGCCGCTACTCTTGACTGGCGCGGTAACTCGATTGCCCACAAACACCAGCAGGGGCTTTTCAATCCGGAATTCACGTAGTGCATCCGTCTTCACTTCAAACAACTTCATCTGCTGATAAAAGGACAGCAGGCATCCGACCAGATACAAATGCTTCTGCTCCGGATCTAGGGTACTCTGCAGATTGTATATGCGGTAGTCTTTTCCGTACCCATCATCGTAGAAATACTTGTAGGAATAATCCATAATGATAGATTTCCCGTATTCCTCCATCAGAGCCCGTGCGTCTCGGGCCTGTTGCGTATTGCCGGTGGCGTTGGCATTCAGCGCTTGTTTGAAGGTGGCGGAATACTCAAAGGCAAATCCGTCTTCTGAAAGGCGAGTGCGGTAATCGTACCACACGTCACCGGACAGGCCGCGATGGCCTTCATCAACCAACACCAAATTATTTTGCTCGAAACTGTCAACGGAGACGGTCTTGACTTTGCCTTCTTCTTTTAGTTTGTTCATGTCGATTACGATCACGTCATCCTGCTGCTTGACGAAACCATGATCTTTCTCAAACATTGCCGCCGGAATAGACGACCGTGAAAGCTCATCCAGATGCTGGCGGCTCATATTCTCGTTGGGTGCCAGCACGATGATCTTGTTGATGGACAGCCTGCTGTTGATCCGCTTGGCACGCTTGAAATAATGCAGGAATTGCAGAATGTTTATATGCATGATCAGCGTTTTCCCGCTGCCGGTGGCACACATGAACGCCAGTTTGTTCAACTTGTCCGGCGTATATAGCTGGAAATCGATGAGACCGAGCGACTGACCTTTGACCTGTCGCAGCCATGCGTTCAGGTCGTTGCAGAAGGCATCCGCGTCGGAAAAGTAGCGATCCAGATACATTTCCGTAAAAAGCAGAGCGATGTACTGATAATATTTCCATTGCAGGCCACCACGCTTTTCTCCAATCTTCCGGGTATGACGGCAAATGTTCTCATCATACAGGCGCAGTTTTTCTGGCGTGATAGTAGCGCCTCGCATCTGGCAGACACGGGCGATATAGATATAAAAGTATGTGTTGCCGCTTTCGTTGACACCCTCATACTCGCTGCTGTTCAGCTTTTCGCTGAGAGCGCTAAGGGAATCTAGTTTCAGCTCATGCAGGAAATAGCGGAACAAGACGAGTTGGTCGTCGAAAGATGGCCCATGATTTGTTTGTCTTCTTGTCATAATAATCACCTATTTAAAACGGTAATTCATCATCAGTTTCAAGATCATCCCAAGGCAAGCGAGGCGTTGCCGCTGCATCTTTGATACATTCGATCTTGTCAATGAAGGTCAATGTTTCCGCAACAATACGGACAACGTACATTGCTTCTGCTTTGTTCAGCACTTCATTCGGATGAGCAGCGCTTTGATCATTACGGATCGCATTGAATTTGTCAAAAATGTTTATTGTGTTCTGTATTGCAACAACAGAAAAATCTGAATCGAAATAATGGTTTTCCGCATACCAGTTTTTAAGCCGACCAACAAGAGACTGCAAAGGATATTCATTTCCTCGATCATCTTCGGTGCTGATTCCGTGCTTTTTACACACAGACCGGAAAAATTCCGTCGAAAAAGTATGTAGTCTATCGAGAGCAAGTTCTGGGATATTATTATTGCAGCTACGCTCAATATCCTCCTTTACAAGTTTAAGCGTATCGGTTGTTGCGGCGGGAATTGAAATAGGATTTTGCATTAGCCTTTTTTCTAATTCCCTAAGCTCTTGATAATCTGTTTCCTCGCGTCTATCCCAATCCCATTCTGCTACATTCCAATAGTAGTCAAGCATAATTTTGAGCAGTTTGCCAACTGTATAATCATCGCATTCGTCCCAGATTTTGCGTATACACCGTTCCTGTGACATGTCATATTCCGTATTCTTATAAATATCAATACCTGTAGCCGCGTATATCATGTCGCGAGTATTCGTTTTTGTATACCCGCTTTTTAAAAAGGTGAAAACATACCCTCCTTTGAATCCAAGAAATCTGGCGATTCGCTCTCTTTCTGTGTATGTTAAGCTGCTCATAGTTAGACCTCCTCGAACATGCGGTTTTTGAATTCGATCTCCGTTATCCGAACCGTCCAGCCTTCGCTACTACCGCGCAGGTTTTCAAGATTGTTGTCGCCGTTGACAAAGATCACGTCGTATTTTCGATCCTCTGCGTCTTTGCGGTGGGTGGTGAAATACGCATCCAGCGCCGCATTGGATGCAATGATGTCATCCGTCACGGTGCGCCAGATCACCAGTGCACGACGACCGTCGGGCAAGGTGCCTTCGATCTGTCGGAACGCATATTGGCCGCTGATATCGCTAACCAACTCCACAGCGCCTTCGTAAACCGGAGTCTTGGCGGGTTTGCTGAGCCAATAGGAGATTGCACTCTGTCTGGCGATCGTCAGGCCAATCAGATAGTTAAACGTTTCCATTAAATCGACCGGACGCTCTTTGCACTCGTTTTTCTCAGTGATTTTCATGGTATAGGCGAAGGGATTAGCAAATGCCTCCACGTCCAACAGACTGCCGCGGCTTTCCAGATCCACCATGTAATGTATCATGTAATCCTCGCCCAGCAGTGCCTTGAACTGTCCGCCGTTATCGGAAAGCTGGATATTGGAAAGAGCGTCTTCATAGCTCTCAAGCCGCATATACTTAATGATTTGGGGTACACCTGTGGTACGATTTTGAGGTTTTCCATCTTTCCATTCTGCAGCATAGGCCACTTTTTGCATTCTGGGTTTGGTTACACGACTAAAATATTCACCCATTTCAACCAGAATATACTTTCTTTTGCCATCATCAATTCTATTAAGCTGTATAACTGCATCACCAGTTGTTGCAGATCCTGCAAAAAAGTCCAATACACGCGCTGTTGACTTGGTACCACCGCAAGCACAAATTGCATCTTGCACCAAAGTTCGAGCCTTAGCAAAATCAAAAGGTTTTTCTCCAAAAAGCTCTTTTAGTTCAGTTGGTGCATAATTGGCAGAAGCATACTCATTCTTTTCCCACCATGTGGTCGGCATGGCTTCCTCGTCCATACGAGTTTTAAAGTCAATAGATATTCCTTCGTCAGTACGTCTGGCTCTATATTCACCCAGCGGAATTTCCCTCTTCATGCGTTCGTGCCCACGTTGCCAGTTCTTTTCTATTTTAACCCCATTCTGATACTTGACCGGATAAACCAAAATTTCATCATTTTTAGGAGTTTCCAGCAAGGAATACTCTTGGCGTCCCTCGTTCCAAGTCATATTGAGCACACGGAGAGAATCATCTGCGGCCACTGCAATAGGATAATACAGTTTAGGTCTATCTGTTCTCAGGTCGTTATTTCCGGCACGAATGAAGTTCATCCAAGAAAAATGCCCGATCTCGTCCACCAATGGATATCTTTTTAATTTGCTTTCGCTAAAACCAAGTGATTTCGGAGTTGTCTCATCGCGCTTTGCATAATAAAGGCAGTACTCGTGTTGGGGCGAAAATTTCCCCTTTGCTTTTCTGCTTTGGGGATTTGAACGAACCACCGTAACACCTGCATTTTTAGGGAAAATACTATCCATTAGCGGAATCAATCTATCTAACTCTGCATCATCGATTGCTACCGAAATCATACTTTGGTCGGAAAGCAAATCATAGGCCATCGTTAGACGATTATCCATCATTGTCAAAAAAGACGAATGCTTGTAATTGTTTTTATACAGTATTTCGCTCGCATCTGTGTTGTAGGGAGGATCAATGTATGCGACATCAATAGATGCAGAGTATCGCGATTGTAAGAAATTCAGTGCATGATAGTTATCGCCATTAATCATCAGCCCATCAGTCTGTTCGTCCAGATTAGGAATACTCTCCAACAGCGCATATTTGAATGTATTTGAGAAGTGCTTGGTATCGATGATCAGATTTTGGTTCTGGTGTAGAAAATCGCCGGACGGCGGGTTCGTCCAGCCTTCCGCTTCGTCTATGGCGTACATGACAATCCATTCATCAATCTGTGCCTTATTCCCGATGATTTCCGGCCAGAAGGATTCGTCGATCTTATCCAGCGTAACGCACCAGTTTGTCTCCACTACGAATTTTTTCTTCAGCCACAGTTTTTTCTGGAAATTCTCAATCTGGGCAAGGAAGTCGATGATGATTTTGCCGACACGCTTAACGGCTTTCACCTTAGCAAGGTAGGTTTCCACACGGGCTTCGCTGCCAGTGTCCAAATCCTCTAAATGCATGACCTCACTCTTAATGAAGAAATCCAGCTCACGCGTCAGGAATCCATGCAGATCCTTATGAATAAAGTAATCGAAAGTGTTTTTTGCCACATAGCCTTTCAGGTGCTTTTCCAGCAGGGTAGTTGTCTCTCTGCCCTTGCCCGTGGGGATCGGTGCAATCAGCGGATTCAGTTCTGCCCGACGCTGAGACAAAAGCCATTCGGTAATACGTGCATAGTTTTCTTCGGTGTATTTCTTTTTCTTATCCTCAGGAATATCGTATACAAAGCGGATCACAATCTCCGCCGTGTCTGGATCATACTCAAATGTCTTAATCCCCGGGTAGATTTCCTCATCCTCCCTGAAGAGCATAAAGGCGCGTTTGTTGTCCTTGCTCTCCTTGTTGTTGTTCTGCTCAGTGGTCGCATCTACTAGCCGGAAGTGCACGTTGATCCCATCGAAAACAAAGGTGTAATCTTTGAAATTTTCGCTGGTTTTGATGTAGTACTGATCCTGATTTGCCCAGTAGAGTTTGACCTCCTCACCCTCGTAGGGAATGGCGTAGACGCCTTCCTTATACCGGCGCTTGGAAATAAAATCGCCGTCCTCGTAGTATCGGTTAAAGAAGGAATACAGTGCAGAATACACGTCTGTCTCCAGTGCAGCCAAATCGGCGCCTTCCGCAAGCTGCTTCTGGAGCTGCAAATACTGTTGTTTTTTCTGTGCGGTGTTGGGGAGAGCGTCCACGGTCATTCCCATTTCTGCCACGCTTTCCTCAATCTGCTTCATTTTGGCACGGATTTCTTCTTTACTGCCCTGCGCGAAAGGGGCAAGAGTCTCCTGCACCATTTTCGGCAGACGCTCGGTCAGAAACTGTTCAATCTGCGCTTTGCGGAGATTCATCACGCGATAAATACCGAAATCGAGGTCAGATTTATCGAGCTCGAAGATTTCCTTTAATAATTTCGTAAAACGGTCTAATCTTTCATTCATATTCTGTTCTCCTTATTTGCTTGATGCAATCATTGTCTGTAACGTCGTGCGTAAGCTGTCCCAACACTCCGGGTGTCCAATAATCATTTCGCTGATATCACAGGGAATCTCGCCCCTGCTGATTGCCACACGGTTAATGAACTCCGTGCGGCGCTTTTCATTCGGTGGGAGCCGTTTCTCCAACACATCCAGCATACGTTCAAGGGTTTCCCGCGGAGGCGGATTCGTTCTTCCACTAAGCATGTCGTAAAAATACGGCCTTGCGATTTCTGCTTCGCTGTAGAAATCGCATTGTGTCATCCCAGCGTCTTTGATTAGTTGTGCAAGGTATTTTCCAAATTCGGATTTCTTTCTTTCTCTAGCCATCCGCGCCCCTCCTTTCGAATAGTATGTTTGTTCACATACTAACATACTACTTTTTAAAAAGCAAGAAAACTAAGCAAAAAAGATGATCCGCCCTTTAAAATGTTGCCTTTATAATTCTATTTTGGACATAAAAATAGCGACCACATGGATTCCGTCACATGGTCGTTATTTCTTTTTCCACCCGAGGATACCCTTCGTGTTTTATCGGTGTTACACTCTGGTGCACACCTTTTCTCTGGACTTCTTCGACATACAGAGAGGTGCTCTCTGTACAAAAGAGGTGTATGAAGGGACAATATTGAGACAACAAAATGGTTTCAAACAAGGTTCAGAAGTTCGGTTGATTACTAGCGCTTCTTATAGCCGCAGGCCCTTTATGTCCTTAATGCGCGAGAGGATCATATTACAGCTGCAACTGACCACACCGGGCAAGGTGTCAATGACGGTATGCAGGAATGTCTCCATTTCTTCGCCGGAAGCGGCAACAGCGTGAACGTGCAGCTTGTCTTTCCCAGTCACGCGGTAGATCTGCGTGACCGTATCATGCCGGTTCAATATCTCTGTGACCTTTGACAAACAATCCGGCGTTGTTTCGATTTCAAAATAGCAGGACACCGCGCCGCTGATCTTCTGCGGGTTGATAACGGTCGTGTATTCCTCGATAACGCCTTTCTGCTCCAGCGCCTGTATCCGGGCTTTTACCGCGACTCTTGAGATGCCGATCTTTTCTCCAATATCAGAATAGGAGATACGCGCATTTTCTATCAGCAGCTGCACGATCTTTCGATCCAATCCGTCCAGTCCATCTAAGTACATAGTGCTTCCTCCACAAGCCACGATTTCTCGCTGCTCCTTATCTCATAGGATAGCACCGATCCTTCAAAAAGTAAATACCATATTGACAGAACGTTTCCGAAGCACTACAATACTTGCGAATCGCAATTTCTTTCTTACGTTTTGGAGATATGCTATGAATCGGGATTTAACGAAAGGGCCAGTTATCCGTTCCATGCTGCTGTTTGCCATCCCTATGATTTTAGGGGATCTGCTTCAGCAGTGCTATAACATTGCCGATACGCTGATCGTCGGACAGTTCCTCGGGCGG